>ENA-UOZH01000302-UOZH01000302.1-food-metagenome-genome-assembly--contig:-NODE-302-length-16010-cov-14.313131_pt1 | contig 16010 bp, 15 predicted proteins | sample MGYA00249888_ERZ772728 | MGnify/ENA primary metagenome ERZ772728 (study PRJEB29005, sample SAMN08379450) | food metagenome | isolation source: cheese spiked with Escherichia coli O157 | study: EMG produced...
GTCCCTTCGTCATGTTCTTCAGGCTATTTATGACTGTGATTAGCACCAGGAATATCTGGTTTCCATGAGAGCAGGTAATAACCCCCGGTGTTTTCGGCTGTTCTGGTATCCTTGTCCAACACAGGCAGTCATTATAAACGGTAAAAAATGTATTCACTGTTATGAAATCAATAGTCCTGACGTACTGTTGAATGTGCTTGTGTTCTGAACCTTGTACAACCAGTACATTTGATACCGAATTATAAACAAAACATTGCATCCAACTTTTTGAAGTGGTCAAGGACATAGTTAAGATATATTATCTACAATAGAGTTCATATAAAGTATTCAACAATAAAAGAAGTCGTTCATTCTCTATTCGGTAAAATACCTGTTTACCAACTTTCCTTGTTGAAACAAGTCCTAGCCGACGCATCACACCAAGTTGCTGGGATAATGATGGCTGATGTATACCAACAGCCACTTCTAGATCAGCAACACAAGATTCACCACGGCTAATCTCGCATAGCAACAACAATCTGTCTGGATTTGCAAGGCCCCGGAGAATTTCTGATACATTTTGAGCCGATTCTTTCATGTCAATAGGAATTTTTTTGCCATGATCTGCTTGCATTTCTTCCTCATGTACGCTTACATTATATAAAAAGATATATTGTCGTATATATCTATTGTTATACTTATAATATATTTTTGATAGATTTTATCAATCCATGTGTCATATCTCAACCACAGGAAATAAGAGAATGAAAATCATTATCATTGGCGGGGGGCCAGGTGGGTTATCTGCGGCAGTGAGAGCTCGCAGATTGTCAGAAAATGCCGAAATTATTGTGTTCGAAAAAGGGCAATACGTTTCTTATGCCAACTGTGGATTACCTTATCACATAGGAGGGGTGATCCCATCAAGGGAATCACTGATTTTAAAAACCCCCGAATATTTTATGAATCGTTTTAAAATAGATATTCGCATATCCCAAGAAATAACATCAATAGATCCTATTAACAAAACGGTTACAGTTCATAAAATTACTACTGATGAAGTCTATCTGGAAAAATGGGATCGTTTGCTTCTCAGTACAGGTGCATCTCCGGTCATTCCCCCTTTACCCGGCCTGGATACGCCGGGTGTATTTAGTCTGCGTAACATAACTGATATGGATTCAATTCTGGGATGGATTGAACAACATAAAGTCACTCACGCAACAATTGTAGGGGGGGGCTTTATTGGACTTGAAGTGATGGAAGCTCTTAGAAACAAAGAGATTAAAGTAACAGTTGTAGAAATGGGAGAACAGGTTATGTCTTCTGTTGATCCAGAAATGGTATCTCCCCTTCACAAAGAAATCAGAAATCATGGTGTTGACCTAAGGCTCAAGACAGCTTTAAAACAAATTTCAAAGACAGAAACAGGACTATGTGCTGAACTTTCTGATCGTACGTTTCTCAGCACTGATATGGTTATTTTGGCAATAGGCGTAAAGCCGGAAAATAAACTTGCTGTTGAAGCTGGAGTTTTACATGGGGAAACAGGAGGTATAAAAGTTAATTCTTTAATGCAAACCAGTGTACCTGATATTTATGCAGTTGGAGATACTGTTGAGACTAATGATATAGTGTTTAGTTCTCCCTGTATTGTTCCTCTTGCTGGTCCTGTAAATAGACAGGGGCGGATTGCTGCAGATAACATGCTGGGAGGACAACATTTTTATTTGGGCACTCAGGGAACTTCAATTTGTAAGGCCTTCTCGCTGAGTATCGCTAGTTGTGGGGTTAATGAAAAGCAGTTGAAAACACGGAATATCAGATACGAAAAAATCTACGTTCATGCAACAGATCATGCAACTTACTATCCAGACTCAACAATAATATCGTTAAAACTTTTATTTTCCCCTGATACTGGCAAGATTTTTGGTGCACAGATATCCGGCCAAAAGGGCATTGATAAAAGAATTGATATATTGTCTGTAGCCCAAAGAGCTGGATTATCGGTAGAGGAACTTGCGGATCTTGAGCTTGCCTATGCTCCTCCATTTAATAGTGCCAGGGATATTATTAATCAGGCTGGAATGGTTGCGGAAAATGTTATTAATGGACATACAGCCATATGTCATGTAAATAATGTTTTACAGGAGGGGGCTGATAGATATTGTCTTGTTGATATTCGTTCTCCTGACGAAATAAAACGTTGCGGAGAATATCCTGGAGCCTTATGTATTCCACTTGATTCATTGCGGAGTAACATTGACAATTTACCCAAAAACAAAGAGATTGTTATTGGTTGTCAGAGTGGTTTACGTGGACATATTGCATATCGTATTCTCCAGGCTTATGGATTCAAAGTTTATAACCTGAGTGGTGGTTTTCTTACTTGGCAGTCAGTTATGGAGACACTTTGCTAAACTGAAATGTATAAGCAACTGTCTTGAACGTAAAAATTATGGAGCAATATGATGGTAGGATTCATTCCATTCTTCGTTCTTTCTGAGCATTGCGTTCAGGATAGTCAGCAAATTACGCATACAGGCAGCCAGCGCCACTTTTTAGGCTTCCCGGTCGCAAGTGGACGTATATAAAACGCCTTTATCACCGGATAAAACAGGGGTGCCACAGGTGCAGCCATCTACCGGGCTGTTCTTAGCCTCGCACGAGCGCCAAAAATGGTTCGTCGACCATGCATAGTTACTGAATCCCGGTTTACCGGAGTAACACCTCAGAGTGCGCTAATTTCAGGTCTCTGGAGGTTGTAAATGCGTTATGGAGTACGGACAAGTGTTCGGGCTACAGATGTGTGGCACAGTGTATGCACTGAACGCTTAATTACAGGCTATAAATTCCAGAAGTCAATTGGCTGCATACAGATTGCCAAATCTAATCGCCGTTATATTAACTAATGTTCAAGATACAAGGAGTAATTATGAAAGCTATGGTATATTATGGGAAAAATGATCTTCGTTTTGAAGAACGTCCAAAACCGATAATCATTGAGCCAACAGATGCGTTAATTCGCTTAACAAAAACTACTATTTGTGGTACTGATTTAGGGATCTGGAAAGGTAAAAATCCTGAAATTGAAAAAATTGCCAAAGAAAAATATGGTAGCTTTAATGGACGAATCCTCGGACACGAAGGGATTGGAATAGTAGAAGAGGTCGGTTCAGCTGTTAAACGCTGGAAAAAAGGTGATAAAGTTATTATTTCATGTGTAGGGCATTGTGGGCAATGTGAAAATTGTCAGAAACAGCTCTATTCTCATTGCTTGAGTGAAGGTGGAAGTTGGATTTTAGGTTATATGATAGATGGAACGCATGCAGAATATGTTCGTACACCATTTGCTGACAATTCTTTGTATCCATTACCGGAAGAACTTGATACCGATATCGCAGTATTATTATCTGATATTTTACCCACTGCACATGAAATTGGTGTGCAATATGGAGATATAAAACCAGGGCAAACCATAGCTATTATTGGTGCAGGTCCAATTGGTTTAAGTAACGTACTTACATCACAATTATATTCGCCAGCACAGATTATTGTTGTTGATCTAGATGATAACAGATTACAGATCGCAAAAGAAATTGGTGCAACTAATGTTATAAACTCCGGTATAACAGATGCAGTTTCTGAAATAATGAAAATAACAGATGAACGAGGTGTGGATTGTGCTATTGAAGCAGTTGGTCATCCGTTAACTTGGGATATCTGTCAAAAAATTGTTAAGGAAGGTGGTCATATTGCAAATGTTGGTGTGCATGGACAATCTGTGAATTTTGAAATTGAAAAGTTATGGATTAAAAATATGACAATAACTACAGGATTAGTTAATACAAATACTACTAATATGCTTCTTAAAGCATGTTGTTCAGGAAAACTTAATGCTCAAAAATTAGCAACACATCATTTTAAATTTACTGAAATTGAGAAAGCTTATGATGTATTTAAAAATGCTACTGATTACAATGCAATTAAAGTAATGATTGAATACTAATAATTATCAATCTATAATTCCAGATAATATCAATTCTATTTAGAGTTTTTTATAAATTGGCAGGATTTAAGTATCTAAACCAGAAAATCCTGTCAATTGTTTAATTGCTTATGTAAAGGTAAAACTATTTATAATATTAAATGCAACACGTTAGAACAAAATTTGTGACAGGGGTCAAATATTTATTTTTATGTTTGGTTATGATAATAAGATAATTAATCGAACTAGTGCAGATAATTCTCTATGAGTAATTCATCAAAAATTAATAAAATCAAAATAGGTATAGATGTCTTTCATGCAACTGTAGAAAGGATTAACTGGGTTTTTGATACATTTGCTGAGATTTGTCTGTCTTTTTCCGGAGGCAAGGATTCCACTGTTTTATTTCATCTGGTTGCAGATATCGCCCGCAGAAAAAAACGACGTTTTTCCGTGTTGTTTATCGACTGGGAAGCGCAGTATTTATGTACTGTCCGCCATGTACAAGAAATGCGTGAATTGTATATGGATGTCACAGAGTCGTTTTACTGGGTGGCCCTGCCTCTGACAACGGTGAATGGGGTTTCCCAGTTCCAGCCTGAATGGATATGCTGGGAGTCGGGAGTGGAATGGGTCCGTCAGCCACCTGATTATGCTGTCACTGACCCGGACTTTTTCCCTTTTTATCGGTATGCCATGACATTTGAAGAATTCATTCCGGCGTTTTCATCCTGGATGGCCAGAAGTAAACGTGGACTGGCAGTGCTGACCGGAGTTCGTGCGGATGAGTCCCTGAACAGGTTTATGGGGCTGGCTTCGCAGCATAAGCTACGCTATGCGGATGATAAACCATGGACGACAGCATCACAGGACGGTTTTTACTACACGATGTACCCTCTGTATGACTGGAAAACCCGGGATATATGGATATACAACGGGAAAACGCATGCCATTTATAACCCCCTGTATGACCTGATGTTCAGAGCAGGCATTTCATTACGGAACATGCGTGTCTGTGAACCCTTTGGCCCTGAACAGCGTAAGGGATTATGGCTTTACCATGTTCTGGAGCCTGAAACCTGGGTCAGAATGTGTGCCCGGGTCTCAGGAGCAGCCAGTGGAGCGCTGTATGCAAATGAAAGTGGTGCTTATTTTGCGCTTCGAAAACGTATATCAAAGCCTGACCATCATACCTGGCGCAGCTATGCGATGTTTTTACTGAATGTGATGCCGGAAAAAACGGCAGAGCATTACCGGAATAAAATAGCCGTATATTTGCACTGGTACCAGACACATGGATATCCCGATGATATTCCTGATGAGCAGGATAATGATCTGGGAAGTCGTGATGTTCCGTCATGGAGGCGTATATGTAAGACGCTCATAAAGAATGATTTCTGGTGCCGGACTCTGTCCTTCAGCCCAAACAAACCCCGTCACTATGAACGCTATCAGCAAAGAATGAAAGAGAGGAGAAAAGAATGGGGGATCCTTTAACGCCGGAAATACTGGCAGCCATGATCCGTCAGTATTTCTGTCAGCACCTGTCAGAAGAAGAGACAATTAATGCGCTGAATTATCTGCGCAGAGTGCTTCATGAAGTCAGTCCTTTTGCACAGGAGCCTGTGGACTGTGTGCTGTGGGTGAAAGCAGATGAAGTGGTGGCTAACGATTATAATCCCAATGTCATGGCACCGGGTGAGAAAAAACTGCTGAAACATTCACTGGAGCAGGATGGGTTCACGCAGCCTGTGGTTGTCTCAGAAGAGAAGGAGCATTATCTGGTCGTGGATGGTTTTCATCGTCAGTTACTGGGCAGGGAAGCAGGTACGGGAAAACGCCTCCGGGGATGGCTTCCTGTCACCTGCATTAATCCGGAGAGAAAGGGGCAGGCGGCACGTATGGCTGCAACCATCCGTCATAACCGGGCCAGAGGAAAGCATCAGATTACATCAATGTCAGATATCGTTCGTGACCTGTCCCGTCTGGGATGGTCGGATGAAAGAATTGGTACAGAGCTGGGTATGGACCAGGATGAGGTGCTGAGGCTGAAACAAATCAGTGGGCTGACAGAGCTGTTTCAGGATGAAAATTTCAGTCCGGCATGGACGGTTCGTTAATGTGATTAGACCAAGTTCTGGAGTTATCTTTTGAGTATGCAGAAGAGAATACTGGAGGGAGTGGAAGATCTTATTGCACTGAAGCTTGAGGCCGCAGGATGCTGGCGCAGGGCTTCTGCACGATGGCTGGTCGTGATGGGGGCGGCCGATATTACAGATGCACAACGGGAGTGGCTTTTGCTACGACGGAAATACTGCCTGGCTCAAATAAAATCTCTTTTGGGACCCCAAAATATGAATACCACAGAGTTCAGAGAAGTCGCAAAAGCGGCAGATGCAACACTCAGGCAAATGCTGTTTACGTACTTTTTTGCTGGTTGATACAGATTTTGTCATGTGAGTCACCTCTGACTGAGAGTTTACTCACTTAGCCGCATGTTCACTATTGCTGGGTAAGATCATCATGCTACTGAATGCGGTGTTTATCAACACACCAAGCCCTGCGTAAACAGTAATCAATATACTACAATGATTCTGATTCAGGGTTACACACATAGCACGATGAGATAAATAAACTTAGTTTGGATTAAACATGTAAATTCAATTCATATTGTGATATTGATCACATCATTGATTAAATTTATTATATTATTATAAGACAAAATATTTTATTTTGTTGTATTTTACAGTATCTGGCATTAGATTAGAATGATGCGATATATTGTGAAGTTAATCGCTTATTAATATTGTCAGTTTGGTATTCCATTAAATGAAATAGTGAGTTTGGTTATGAGAAATACCTGCAAAGTTGCAAAAGCACAATCGTACTATTTGGAATCAAAAGGTAATTTGATAGCATTGCTTGTATCATGTGCTATGACTAGTTTTGTTGCTAGTGCAGCTTCATATCCATATCCATATACATATACTCCCACAGACATTATTAAGGATATAAAATACTACAAGGCACCGAGTTGGAATAATAAAAGAGTTGTAGATAGTTGGTCAAGCTATATAAGTAGTAATGGTGATAGGATGTATAAGTTGAACGTTGTACGGCCTGATGGAACTATTGAGACTTTAGTCAAAACAAGAGCCGATCTTAATGCATATAGCGATTACTCAGTATATATGCAATCAATAAATATTGGTGAGGGTTATCATGGTAATTTAGCCATTGGTAAAGATAGTATGGCAATGGGACTTAAATCTGTCGCAGGTGGGCAATATAGCATCTCGGTAGGCACTAAAAATATCGCTGGTAATTTTACTGATATTGATGGAAATCCTGTTGTTATCAATATAAAAGATTCCTCATACGAAGTATTTGATACTGATGGTAATTTAATTACACAAGCAGGAAGTATTGATAGTTTGTTAGCAAATCATAAGATTATTGTTAATGATTCGAATGAAAAGGATAATCAGTTTGTCCATGGTGCAAAAAATTTCGCCAGTGGTTCAAACTCAACTGCGTGGGGTTATAAAACCATTGCTACAGGTAATAAGGCAACTTCTTTTGGTCAAGAGACAGCTGCAACTAATAATGACAGTACAGCCTGGGGTGAGATGACAGTTGCATCAGGTGTTGCTTCGACTGCTTTCGGGTATAAATCTCAGGCTTCTGGTCATAATGCAACCGCATTTGGCTCGAATACAGTTGCAGCAGGTAATGGAAGTACTGCATTTGGTAGTTATACGTCAGCAAATGCAGGGAATTCCGTTGCTTTTGGTAATAATTCTACTGTTTCTGGTGCCACAGTAACTATTGATGGAGTAAAATATTCTAATCTTAGAATACAACGATATTTAGAAAAAGATACTGGTAAGCCTGTTAATTATTATTATCTTGAAGGCACGGATGATTCAGGTACACTCTGGCGTCTTGGAGGAGTATCAGGTGACAAAATAACTGTTGATGGAGTTGAGCATCAATTATCTCTTAGTAAGGGAATAAATATGCTCGATAACAGTGACGTATATAATTATACTCCAGGAGACTCTGACGCATGGGAGGGTGTTGATGTTGAGGCGCGTGATATAGTCAAAAAATGGATTACTGATTCTATGGGGGGATCTCTGGGTGGAGAATACTCGATCGCATTTGGTCAGGGTAGTCGTGTTGATGCTCGAAACTCAATTAGTGGTATTGGTGCGACAGTTAATTCCGGGTCTGAAAACTCTGTTGCGTTAGGAAACGGAGCAATAGTAGGTAACGATGCTACAGATAGTATTGCAATAGGTAATGAGGCTGAAATAGCTGACGGTAAATCTAATAATATTGCCATAGGTAAATCAGCGAAAGCAATGGGTGGAAATGGTAGTGATTTATTTTCTTTAGCTGTTGGGCAAAATTCTTATGCAGGAGGTGATGGAAACTCAGTTGCTTTGGGGATTTCTAATAGAGCAGAAGGTGTTGATTCAGTTTCTATAGGTACTGATAATATAGTATCAGGCTCTCGTTCGGGGGCATTTGGCCATAATAACTTAATCACAACAAATAATACATTTGCCATTGGTAATCACATAGCTAATACAATAGATAATTCTGTATTTTTAGGTAACAACTCATCATTTGTTAACGCTGGTTCAACAGCTGGGGTTGATATTTATAATCATAGTGAATTTACTCCCCATTATTTTGCTGGTGCTGCTCCTGTTGGTATAATTTCTGTAGGAGACAAAGGAGAAGAACGTAGAATTCAAAATGTTGCTGCTGGTCTTATATCACCAGAGAGTACTGATGCTATTAATGGTAGTCAGTTATATGCCATTGCTGATCAGTTTAATAAAGATATAAACGTAATTTATGATTCTATTGGAGAATTAACTGCTACTGGAGGCTGGAATCTAATTGTTGATAAAACAGGAAGTGGCACTAATTCAGCTATTAATGATGATGTAGTCAGTATAGACTCAGGTAGTACTGTTAAGATGATCGCTGGGAATAATATTGATATTGCTCAGAATGATAATGATGTGACTATTAGTACAAAACGTGATGTAGAATTTGATAGTGTAACTATTGGAAGTGTAAAGGTAGATTCTGATGGTATTTATGCTGGGAAGAAAAAAGTTAAAGGTGTTTCTGATGGCGATATTTCCAATATCAGTCAAGATGCTGTAAATGGAAGTCAGCTATATGCAACCAATCAAAATGTTACAAATATTACAAACACCGTAAATAAAGGGTTGAATTTCAATGCTGATAGTGGCTCAGTGGTAAATCGACAATTAGGAAATACTGTAGATATTACCGGGGACGGTAATATTAAAACTAAGACTACTGACACTGGCGTTAATGTTACACTGAATAAGAACATTAATCTTGGAAACAAAGGAAGTGTGAGCATTGGTAACACTATGGTTAACACCCATGGAGTGGTTATCAATGGTGGACCAAGTATGACTCAAGAAGGTATTAATGCAGGTAATAATACGATTACTAATGTAGCTCCTGGTGTAAATAATACTGATGCGGTAAATGTGGAACAGATGAATAGTGCATTTTCAAATATTGGGAAAAACATACAGAATTTGAATAACCGTATAGAGCATGTAGAAAAAAATGCAAATGCAGGGGTTGCCGAAGCTATTGCTACCGCTGGATTACCACAAGCTTATTTGCCCGGTAAGAGTATGATGGCTATAGGTGGAGGCTCTTATCATGGCGAAACAGGTTATGCTATTGGATATTCAACAATTTCTGATAATGGTCGTTGGATATTTAAAGGTACAGGAAGTGGCAACTCACGTGGTAACTTTGGTGGAAGTGTTGGCGTCGGTTATCAATGGTAGGGAATAACGCCTTGTCTCTTCCTCATATATATTAAGGAGCCAAAATGTCTTTTCAAATCGTTAAAAAAAATGGCTTATTAATTTTAAGTATATTATATCTTGTTGGTTGTGGTACAGGTACGGTTATTTCTAAGGACGGTGTGACAAGTGATCCTAAATGGCATGAATGGGATAAGGTTATTTTAAATAACCATAACGGAACTTTTCCTGATCTGCAAAGTTTGAGTCAGGTTCGTCAGGGGATGACTAAAGATCAATTGTATTATTTGATTGGTCGCCCACAATATGATGATGGATGGCGTCCTCGGGAATGGAATTATCTTTTTCATTTCAATACGCCAGGTCAAGGTATTAATGATGTAACCACATGCCAGTATAAGGTATTGTTTGATCAGAAAATGCTCGCACGTAGTTTTTACTGGCATTCTGTTATTCCTGAAAGAGGAGTATGTCCTCCACAAGTGCCATTGAGTCCAAAGACGTCGATACAACGATATACATTAAATAGTGATACACTTTTTGCTTTTGATAAAAGTGGCACTTCAGATATGAGTCAGCAAGGGCTTGCTGACTTGGACCATCTGGCAATGAATCTCAATTCTTTTGAGAAAATTAATGGTATTATTGTTATTGGTCATACCGATCGTTTGGGGAGCGAAGACTATAATCTCACTCTTTCGAGGAAAAGAGCTGAAACAGTTCGGCAATATTTAATTGCCAAGGGATTACCTGCAGAAAAAATTACTTCCATCGGCATGGGGAAAAGCCAACCTGTAAAAAAATGCAAATACAACAATGACCGAGCTTCGCTTATTGTTTGTCTGCAACCAAACCGGCGCGTTGAAGTTGAAGTAGACGGTTATGGCCTGATAAAGTAAATTTATACTTACATCACCAGAAGATCCTTTAAAATATATTCTGGTGATGCTTAATCTAATTGAAAGGAATCTCCTTTATTATATTTAGAGGTGTTTTATTGATGGATAATGGAATTATAACTAATCTGTTAATTTATATTCATGACTATAAATTAACTGTTTCTATAAATCTACCTTTTTTCTTGACTGAAAAGGAAGTTTTACTGTTACGTCATTTGTTATCCGGGATATCATTAACAGAGATAGCTCATTATTATAACCGTAGTCTTAAAACAATTTCTTGTCATAAGATAAAACTCTATAAGAAAATTGGAGTGAAAAGTGATATTACTCTTTGGAGAGAGTTGTATTTAAAGAAATATATTTCTATTATACCAGAACATTGTTCTGCATATAATAACATAAAATAATATTTTAATAACGATGTGTTTTAATGTACTTTTAATGTTTAGTGTTAATGTATTTCATAGACTTTGATGCATATATTTATACGTTTCATATTAAAAGTAAGTTTTTAAGATCTTTTACAGAGGTAATAAAAATGTTAAAACAAACATTACAACAATTGAAATTGGCTATAATTAAACATCAACACGAAAACATGCTGTTAAATAAAAAATATCAAGAAAACAAACCAATGATTTTTTTTCTTGAGAATTATATTAAACAGAGAGTAAAACAAAGAAGAACGGGGCATTCGAAACTTCCGCCACATTAATTAATTTTTTCAAATATATAAACTGATATATGAGATACTGTGATGCGGATCTTGCGCGAGAGTATTACCAGCGTTTTATTGATTTTTAACCCCGGATAGTCTTATTTTACAATGTTGCCGGCGTTTTTGTGTTGTGTCTTTAATAAGTGACTACGGGATATCAAACAGAATAACGGCAAGCACGGAGCCTGTTGATTTACAAGTACAATCATACGAAACATTAGTGCTATTCTTGAATAGCAGATATTTTAGGGAACGATAGCATATTATAAATATTGTTGATTACCCTGTATTTATTATATAGATTAATTGTAGAAATTCAGTGTACATACAGATAGGGAATGAATTATGACACCACTTATCAAGGGGTTTTACGATCCTGCTACTGGGACTGTCAGTTATGTATTGGCCGATAGAGTTGGAGGGGTTGCGGCTATTATTGATCCGGTTTTAGACTATGATCCAAAATCAGGAAGAACTCAAACAACTTCAGCAGATAAATTAATAGATTACATAGATAATCAACATCTGACTGTTAAATGGTTATTGGAAACTCACGCTCATGCCGATCATCTTACTGCAGCTCATTATTTGCGTGAGAAAGTCGGGGGGAGTATTGCTATTAGCGAAAAAATTGTCGAAGTTCAGAGTATATTTAAGTGTATTTTTAACCTTGAACACACTTTTGCACTGGATGGTTCACAGTTCGATCATCTGTTGGCTGATGGTGAAAGCCTTGAACTTGGATCTTTCACAATACAGTCTTTGCAGGTTCCTGGCCATACACCTGCTGATATGGCTTTTAAGATCGCTGATGCAATTTTTCTTGGTGATACTCTTTTCATGCCAGATGTGGGAACTGCGAGATGTGATTTTCCAGGAGGAGATGCAAAACAGCTTTATCATTCTATTCGCAAGATCTTAAGTTTTCCGGCTAAAACCCAGTTATATGTTTGCCATGACTACCCTACTGGAGGGCGCGATCCCCAATGGCTGAGTACTGTAGCCGTACAGAGGGAGACTAATATTCATATACATGATGGAGTTGATATGGACGCATTTGTGGAGCTTCGACAAGCACGGGATAAGACGCTACCTACTCCAGTACTTATGTTACCCTCCATACAGATCAATGTACGGGCAGGTGCATTCCCTCCGGCAGAAGAGAATGGGGTCTGTTATTTGAAAATTCCTTTAAATAAACTGTAAGATAATAAGTGGTATATAAGACCCACTACATCCGTCCGAAACTCTTGTTAACACTATTTCTGACGAATGAGCAATGGTATAATCGGTTCTGGTTCAGTAATTACTTCGTTGCCATTTAGTTGGCAACGAAGTACATTCAATCAAATTTATTATGAATCTTTTAATGTGAGGAAAATGCTAACGTTTTATCTGTTGTTGAAAAACAGCAACCTGTCATGACGATGCCCTCAATGCCTAGCCCACTAATCAAGCGTGATCCACTTACCACAATGTCACAAATAAGGAATGATGATAAGCAGTTCCCTGAAGGCGACGTAGCCCGGTACAGGAGAACCCACGTTAGCGCCTGGCGACAGCGGAACAGAGCTAATTCGCGACGTAAGAAAGTGGCAGGCTCATATGACGAACCTCTGTAATGGGGTATCTAACCCGCGAATATCAGCGTGATTCACCGTCGGATTTATTGTTACGTCGCCCTCATGGAATTAAACCCAAAAAATAGTCAAAATTAGAAGTTCCGGTTTGACGTAGAAAGTCATATCGGCGTTAATGGAGCACCGTATTGACGTTTATTTATTGGCGAGTGCTATGTTCCATGGCAGGTGTTCGTTAATACTGTTGGAAGACCGGGCCTGTTTAGGATTCTGTGTAAATGCCTTTTCTCAGAAGAGACCGTCCAGGTGGTTACCGAATCCGATAATAAAGCGGCTCATTGCCATACGCAAGTCCCTCAACGGCATTGTCCATTTCTGTGACGCAGACTGGATTGCCAGCTACACCACTTTTTTCACCGAGTCGTCTGTCGGGCATACTTTACGCTTTTTGATCTTATGGTGGATCACGCTGTTTTGCGATTCGATGGCTATCGTTGTGTAGATCACTTTGCGGATATCTGCCGGATAAGCGAAAAACGTCGCCAGGTTAGTCCAGTTTGACAGCCTGTTCCGGCTTATCTACGGATAGCGGCAGTCCCAAGCCGCAGCAAACGCTTCCAGTGCCTGCTGGCCTGCCTCTTCCGTGGGAACCTGATAAATGGATGGAGGCAAAGTTGTGAGTAGTTGATATTCTTTTCAGCAGGTTTAAGAATGCTGTTTTTTCATTTCGCGGCTGTATTTTTATACCATTTGTTTTTGATGTGTTGCTGTTTTGTTTTTGATGCAATACACAAATTTAACGGCAAATATACAGAACTGTTTGATGCGCTTTTTGTTGAGTTATATACTCTTAACGTCCATGACATGTAACACCTATAAATTTTCTCCCTTGGATACCTTCCTGTCATACATTTGTATGGCAGGTTTTTTTTAGCAATAGGGGGATGCGGACGATTTCCTGGACTCTCAGGAGATGAAACATGTTTACTGAAGAACAAAAAATTCGCGCCATTGAGCTTTATTTCAAATATGGTAAGAAGCTGGATAAATCATATTCAACCAGTCTGTGTGATAACGCCCACTGGTTTCTGCGTTTGTGGTGATTCGTACCCCATCTTCTGTTTGTCCTGTCATTTCAAGATAATTTTTCATGTTATCTTGGAAGTTATCAGAATAAACAAAATCTTTACCGGTATTGTAAGGCGGATCGATATAAATAAGCTTAACTTTTCCAGCATAACTTTTTTGAAGAAGCTTCAACACTTCAAGGTTATCACCTTCGATCATGAGGTTTTTAGTGTTATCCCAATCAACACTTTCAGCTCTACATGGGCGTAAGGTGCCACGGGAAGGGGTGAGAGCAAGCTGGCAAGCCTGACGTTTACCATGCCAGTTCAGGCCATAGCGCTCTTCTTTTTTGTCTACATTCTCACCCAAAAGCTGCTTTAAAACATCAAAATCGATATTTCCTTCATTAAATGCCTCTGGAAACAATGAATTAAGTTTAAAAATATTATCTTCAGTGACATTCATTGATTGTAGTTCTGGCATATCAGAAGTGTAAGCGTACAGCCTGAACCGTCTGGTCAGAATCTGACGAATTAGACAAAGTGGTGTCCACCAAATAAGTAGTGGGAACCAAAGTGTCAGATATGCAGAAAAATGTGACTCCCGGCAGGCGAAAAGGCTGCCCTAATTATCCTCCCGAATTTAAACAGCAGCTCGTTGCTGCCTCCTGTGAACCCGGGATATCCATCTCAAAACTTGCTCTTGAAAATGGCATTAACGCCAATCTGTTGTTCAAATGGCGACAACAATGGCGCGAGGGAAAGCTGCTATTATCGCCCATACTGTTCGTGCCAGCTTGTTTGCCATGGCGACGATTGCCACACTGGCTGGACGACGTTTTTTCAGTTCGGTTATCCACGGGCCGGGCTCTTTAGCTACTGATGCCACCGCTCTTGCTCCGTGGATAAATAATGTCCTGAGATAAGTGTCACCACGTTTGCTTATCCTCAGCAGGCGTACTTTACCTCCGGAGCCGGTTTGTTTTGGAACCAGACCGACATATGCGGCGAACTCTCGCCCCGATTTAAACGCTGATGCTTCCCCCATGGTGGCCACCGCTGCCGTCGCAATAAGTGGTCCAACGCCAGGAATATCCAGCAACCGCTTACAGGTTTCATTCTGCCTCGCCACGCTGGTAAGCTGTTTTTCAATATCCTCTATCAGTGAGTCCAACTCATTCAGTCGGTTGTACTGGTTTTCCAGAACCATAATGAGATACGGTGGCAGTCTCTCTTTCATCCGTTCCAGTGCTTCGGGGAACTCCCGCTCCATCGCTGCCCGGCCTTTGTGGATGGATTCACCAAACTCCAGTAACGTCCCGTGCAGGGCATTAATTTGTGCGGTCCGGAACTTCACCAGTTGCATGCGGGAACGGTGCAGAACCAGTACCGACTGCTGTTCTTCTGTTTTTACGGCGATTTCTTTACCCGGCTGCTGAACCGCCATCCAGATAGCCCGGGCATCCATCACATCATTCTTATTGCCCATGACGAATACCTTAACGAAGCGGGCCTGTAACAACCGGACTTTATGACCAAGCTTTGTCAGTTCACGTGCCCAGTGCTGAGAACCTCCACAGGCCTCCATACCAATCATGCATGGCTCACGGTGGCCGAAGAACGTCAGAAAATCCTGTCTACGCAACTGTTTATCAACCACTTCACCCGTGTGCTCATTGATGAAGTGAATCTGAATGACATGTTTTGCGATATCAACGCCAACCGGTGTATATTTCATTTGTGGAGTCTCCAGTCTGAGGGAGCTTTATGCATCCCGTATTGGGCACTATGATGCCGAAAATCTGCGAGGCTCCACACCTGCCAGTTTCACCCTTTTAACCATCATACTGCTCCGTGTTTAATTGTGTGGGATGCGTTCATTACATTTTCACCATTTTGCCACTGCGGCCCCGGAAGACGAAGATATGCCCGGAGAACG
>ENA-UOZH01000305-UOZH01000305.1-food-metagenome-genome-assembly--contig:-NODE-305-length-15953-cov-4.107875_pt1 | contig 15953 bp, 14 predicted proteins | sample MGYA00249888_ERZ772728 | MGnify/ENA primary metagenome ERZ772728 (study PRJEB29005, sample SAMN08379450) | food metagenome | isolation source: cheese spiked with Escherichia coli O157 | study: EMG produced...
GGAAGTGGCATAGCTGATTGATGTCTCCTCCTGCGTGGGCTGTAAAGCCTGCCAGGTGGCCTGTTCCGAGTGGAACGATATTCGCGATGACGTGGGGCACTGCGTCGGCGTGTACGACAATCCCGCCGATCTGAGCGCCAAATCCTGGACGGTGATGCGTTTTAGCGAAACCGAACAGAACGGCAAGCTGGAGTGGCTGATACGCAAAGACGGCTGTATGCACTGCGAGGACCCGGGCTGCCTGAAAGCGTGCCCGTCCGCCGGGGCGATTATTCAGTACGCCAACGGCATCGTCGATTTTCAGCAGGAGAACTGCATCGGCTGCGGCTATTGCATCGCCGGGTGCCCCTTTAACGTCCCGCGCCTCAATAAAGAGGATAACCGGGTTTATAAGTGCACCCTGTGCGTTGACCGGGTCAGCGTCGGCCAGGAGCCGGCCTGCGTGAAAACCTGCCCAACCGGCGCGATTCATTTCGGCAGCAAGCAAGAGATGCTCGAGGTGGCCAACGAGCGGGTGGAAAAACTGAAGAAGCGCGGCTATTCCGATGCCGGGGTGTATAACCCGCCGGGGGTCGGCGGCACGCACGTGATGTACGTGCTGCATCATGCCGACCAACCGGAGCTATACCATAACCTGGCGAAAGAACCGCAGATCGATACCGCGATCAACCTGTGGAAAGGGGCGCTGAAGCCGCTCTCGGCGGTCGGGTTTATCGCCACCTTTGCCGGGCTGATTTATCACTACATTGGGATTGGGCCGAACAAAGAAGCGGATGACGATGAGGAGGATCACGATGAGTAAATCGAAAATGATTGTGCGCACGAAGTTTATTGACCGCGCCTGTCACTGGACGGTCGTCATCAGCTTCTTCCTGGTGGCGCTCTCGGGGATCTCGTTTTTCTTCCCGACGCTGCAGTGGCTGACCGAAACCTTCGGTACGCCGCAGATGGGGCGTATTCTGCATCCGTTCTTCGGCGTGCTGATTTTCGTGGCCCTGATGTTTATGTTTGTACGCTTTGTCCACCACAATATTCCTGACAGGCAGGATATTCCCTGGCTCAAGGGGATTATTGAGGTGCTGAAAGGCAACGAGCATAAAGTGGCGCGGGTAGGGAAATATAACGCCGGGCAGAAAATGATGTTCTGGACCATTATGAGCATGATTTTTGTGCTGCTGGTGACCGGGGTGATCATCTGGCGACCCTGGTTTGCCCACTATTTTCCGATTCAGGTGATTCGCTATAGTCTGCTGATTCAGGTGACCTGGGGGATTATTCTTATTCTCGCGATTCTTTTTCATTTGTATATGGCGTTCTGGGTTAAAGGATCGATTAAGGGAATGGTTGAGGGGAAGGTGAGTCGCCGCTGGGCGAAGAAGCATCATCCGCGCTGGTATCGCGAGGTGGAGCGTCAGGAAGCGAAGAAAGAGAGCTGCGAAGGACTGAAATAAGTTCTGCGTCGTAAACCCGCTCCGGTTAAACCCGGAGCGGGTCAGGTATTGGTGATAAGGGCGTCAATGGCGGAAATCACTTCGCCTCTGGCGCTTTTTAAGCTACCGATAAAATCTTCGCGCTTGATCAGCTTATTGTTAAGGTTCGTCATCATCGGCGAACAAAGCATAAACGTTTCAAATTCAATATTGACCTCAGGAACTAAAGGATGCTGCCATAGTGGCAGATGAGCATTACGCATCAGGGGAATAATTACCCTGGTGGGTAGGTCTTCATAAAAATCATTTTGCACAATCATAAAATAGGGTAGAGGGTTCTTCGTTTGCGAAGAAGGGTTCCGATAAACGTCGAATTGCTTAAGCATCAGAGCACCCTGAAGTATTCATCATCGGTGATAGACCCATGCTCGTCGACGAATTCATTCATTAACCGGAACAATTCGTTACGGGGATGCATTGACTGACTTTTAGCTGTGGGTATCGAGGATAAATGGCACTTTTTACTCGTTGATGCCGCCGACTGGAAGCTATCTTCCGCTGTGTATTCTTTCATTATCCTGCCTCCGTGTGGTTAATGTCGCCATTATCAGTCTACTACTTTAAAAAACAATACCGATTGCCCTGGTTAAGTCGCATTTGCGAGACGGGTTCCATTGAAAAGCAACGGCATGAAATGATGAAATTTTAATGGAACCGCGGTTGTGAATTGTTATCGCTATGCCGTTGCTGGCTACTGGGCAGCGGCGGGGCGCGAAATGGCTTTATTCGTTTTTTCCAATCTGCGAATAAGCTTATGAAATAACCGCGCCGTTATATGGATAAAAATGTCACCCGGCGTTTTTATCTGGTTTGCCGCTGGATAATGCACAATAATGCCGTCGGTTTATTTTATAACAAGTGATTAGTTGTATGAAAAAGACTATTTTTTCGTTAGCGCTTGGCACCTTTGGTCTCGGGATGGCGGAATTTGGCATTATGGGCGTATTACCTGAAATCGCTCATGATGTCGGGATATCGATTCCCGCCGCGGGCAATATGATCTCATATTATGCGTTTGGCGTGGTGATCGGCGCGCCGGTGATGGCGCTGTTCTCCAGCCGCTTTTCGTTAAAGTCGGTTATGCTGTTTCTCGTGGCGCTGTGCGTTATCGGCAATGCCATCTTCACTTTATCTTCCAGCTATTCGATGCTGGCGCTGGGCCGTCTGATCTCCGGCTTCCCGCACGGCGCATTCTTTGGCGTGGGGGCGATTATCCTGTCAAAAATCGCCCCGCCAGGAAAGGTGACGGCGGCGGTGGCGGGGATGATCGCCGGGATGACGGTCGCCAATTTGCTGGGGGTGCCCGCCGGGACCTGGCTCGGTCATCAGTTTAGCTGGCGCTATACTTTTCTGGCGATTGCGGTATTTGACATCGCGGTGCTGGTCTCCATCGCCTGGTGGGTGCCCACGCTGTTTGATAAATCCACGGCGCGCCTGCGCTCGCAGTTTCATTTTTTAAAATCGCCCGCGCCGTGGTTAGTTTTTGCCGCCACGATGTTCGGCAATGCCGGCGTATTCGCGTGGTTCAGCTATATTAAGCCGTTTATGATTAACGTCTCCGGTTTCGGTGAGAGCGCCATGATATTCATTATGATGCTGGTGGGCCTCGGAATGGTTCTCGGAAATCTCTTTAGCGGTAAAGTTTCCGTTCGCTACAGCCCGCTGCGTATTGCCGCCGTTACCGATGGCGTTATTGTGGTGACCTTATTATTGATTTTTCTGCTGGCTGAGCATAAAGCCGCCTCATTAACCCTGGCGTTTATTTGCTGCGCGGCGCTGTTCGCCCTGTCGGCGCCGCTGCAAATTCTGCTGCTGCAAAACGCCAAAGGCGGCGAGATGCTGGGCGCGGCGGGCGGCCAGATCGCCTTTAATCTCGGTAGCGCCATCGGCGCGCTGTTTGGCGGAATGATGATTACGGCCGATTTTGGCTGGCGTTCCGTTACCTTACCGGCCGCGCTGCTCTCGTTTCTTGCCCTCAGTTCGCTGCTGATTTATGCCCGCTATCAGCAGCGTCTGGCCTGATTCATTTACTCCTGCCAGGGTTCGCCGAGGGTTAACATTAAACGGTTGGCCCAGGCGAAGAACGCTGCCGATTGCAGTAAATCCAGCTGAGCGAGCGTATCCAGGCCCTGCTGTTCGACTGCGGCAAGGTGGCCGGCGGCCAGGGCGGGCGGGGTAACGGAAATCGCGGCGGCGAAATCGATTTGCGCCTGCCAGCCCGGCGTCTGCCCGTCGCTCAGGTTCTCTCCGGGCGTCACCGCCAGCAGCGTCTCTACCGCCGTTTCATCCTTCGCCAGCTGCGCGGCCTTACGCGCATGCACCGATGCGCAATAAATACAGCCGTTAACTTTGCTCGCTACCGTCGCCGCCAGCTCGCGTTCGGCGCGGGGCAGGCCGCCGGGAGTATAAAAAATGCCTTTGTCGGTTAACGTACGCTGCTCCAGTATCGGCTGGTTACGCGCCAGCAGGCGGAAATAGGAGGAATCGCTGTGGCCGAACTTCGTCAGCAGCGCCTGCTCATCGGGGGAGAATTCCGCCAGCGGTTTAGCCGCCAGCCAGGGCTCCCAGTGCAGTTCGTCGCGGGTAAAGCGCACCGGCGCGCGCTTACCGCTGAGGGTTTGCGGCGAGGTATGCCAGAATCCGGCCGCGACCGGGGTTTGTGCGACAGTAATGCTTTTGCCGTTAAGCAGGCGCAGCCCGGTGACCAGCCGACTCTGGAAGCTGACAAAGGCGATAAGCTGGGCGAGGGTGACAATGCCGCGCAGGGTCCATCCGGCGCGGATTAAGGCCTCCAGCGGCGATGGCGTAGCCTCCACAGGCGTAAAGGTTAACAGTCGGGCAAAGGCCAGCGCCGGGGCCAGCCGCGGGGATGTGGGGTCGGCAATACCAAAACCGGCATAGTGGGCCGCCAGCGCATCGCTGTCATGCAGCTTAGCCACCCTGGCGGCAACGGCAAAACGCTCATCGAGCGGAAAGTCGTTATCCTGCTGACCAAACAGCGTTTCATAGCTTCCCTGCGCGTGGCGGGTGGCCGCCTCGCGCGCGCCGCGCGCCGCGGCTAAAGCGGAATCGGGGGCGATCTCTGCCAGTTCGGCCAATATATCCTGACTTAGCGTCATGGTGACTCCTTATCGTAACTGAGGGGCAATGTGCTGAGCGATCAGCTCAAGGGAACGCAGCGTGTCCCGGTGCGACGGTTCAACGGAGTGCACCTGAAACGAAATATCGGTCACCCGCCGCAGCACGCTATCGCGCGCCAGCGAGGCGGCGACGTGCGCGGGGTCGCCGACGTGAGCGTCAAGCTGCGGTAGAAATTCGGTGACGGTGTCACCAATAATTTCATGGCCGGCGGCGCGATGCTGGGCTGCCTGCCGGCGTAAACCGGGTTCGGCGACCTGTAGCGCGTACTCCTGGCTGTCGGCGACGAAGGCGGTACGCGAGGCGAGGATCCTTGCCTCGACGCCCGCGGGCAGCGCGGCGAGATAGGCGTCGATAATCGGATTCTGAATCGCGTCGAGCGGCAGCGTCGGTTGCCCGGCCGGACGCGGCTGAGTGCGCGAGAGCATCAATCCGTGTCCGGCCTGCGCGGCGCGGACCGCGCCGTCGACGGAAAATGTGGCAATCCAGATACGTTCCGCCAGCTGCGGCGCCTGAGGGTAAAGATGATTATCCGGATGGGCGAGCGAATCCCCGCGCCAGGCGCTTTGAATCAGATGCAGATGCTCGGCGAATATCGCGCTGCGCTGGTCAATCGTCAGGCCGAAGGGTAAAAACGAGGTGGGGGTGCCGCCGGAGCCGAAGCCTACCTCCAGCCGTCCATCGGCGAGCAGATCCAGCACCGCCGCATCCTCCGCCACCCGTAGCGGGTTTTCCATCGGCAGGGTGATAATGGCGGTTCCCAGACGAATGCGTTCGGTGTGCGCTGCCGCATGGGCGAGAAAAACCAGCGGCGACGGCAGGCCGCCTTCGTGCTCATGAAAATGGTGCTGCGCAATCCACGCGCTGTCGAACCCCAGGCGTTCGGCATGGCGAATTTGCTCGGTGGCCAGCCGATAGCGCTCTTTGGGCGTGGCGTGGTCCAGCAGGCGGGTGAAAAAGCCCAGTCGTTTACGCGTCATGCAACCTCCTTGCTCGGGGATGAAAAGTGGGGAATCGCGGCGATAAGCTCGCGGGTATAGTCATGCTGCGGGGCGCTGAACAGCCGGCTGACGTCGCCGTGTTCAACCACCTGGCCCGCCCGCAGCACCGTCACGCTGTGGGCGATACGGCGCACCGTCGCCAAATCGTGAGTGATAAACAGATAGCTCAGCCCGAGCTGCTGCTGAAGCTGCTGCAGCAGGGCGAGAATTTGCGCCTGCACCGTGACGTCCAGCGCTGAGGTCGCTTCATCCAGCACCAGGATCGTTGGCTCAAGGATGAGGGCGCGGGCGATGGCCACCCGCTGCCGCTGGCCGCCGGATAGCTCGCGGGCGGTTCGCGACAGCAGCTCCGGCGCGAGCGCCACGCGGGCAGCGACCGTTTCCACGCGCTGGCGTCTTGTCTCGGCGTTGAGGCGGTCAAAGTTTTTTAACGGCTCTTCGATAATCTCAAACAGCGTTTGCCGCGGATCCAGGGACGCAAAGGGGTTCTGGTAGACGAACTGGATTTTACGCCGCAGCTGGCGGAGCGCCTCGCGGCTGAGATGCCCGGCATCGATACCGTCAATAGCGATATGGCCATCATCGGCCTTTTCGAATCCCAGCAGGATCCGCGCAAGGGTGGTTTTGCCGGAGCCGGACTCGCCGACCAGCGCGTGGGTGCTGCCCCGTTTCACCTCGAAGCTCACGGCGTCCAGCGCCTGTAAATGCGCGCGGCCGAGCGAAAAACGTTTGCTGATGCCCTCTACGCGGATCGCCGGGGTCGCCAGCACGCGCCCGCTGGCCGGGGCAATGGTCAGCGTCGAACCCTGGAGATCGCTGAGCAGTTGGCGGGTATAGGCGTGCTGCGGCGTGCGCACCACATCGCCGGTCGCGCCCTGTTCCTGAATTTCACCGTGGCGAAAGACCAGCAGTCGGTCGGCGCGTTCCGCCGCCAGCGCCAGATCGTGGGTCACGAACAGCACCGCCGTGCCGGACTCCCGGCGCAGCGTATCCAGCAGGTCGAGGATCCGTTTTTGTACCGTCACGTCGAGGGCGCTGGTGGGCTCATCGGCAATGATTAAGTCGGGTTTCAGGGCGATGGCGATAGCGATCAGCACCCGCTGCTTCATACCGCCTGAAAGCTGGTGGGGATATTGATCGATGCGCTGTTCCGGGTGGCTCAGCCCAACCTTCGCCAGCAGCGCCAGCACCTGCGCTTTACGCTCTGCGGCGCTGCTTTGCTGATGCAGGCGCAGGATTTCGCCCACCTGCGCGCCGATAGTTTTTACCGGATTCAGGGAGTTGCCCGGATCCTGAGGCACCAGACTAATCCGCGCGCCGCGAAGGCCGTCGAGGCGTTTGGCGGACCAGCCGCTGATCTCTTCGCCGTTAATCAAGATGCGCCCGCTGTCACGGCGCGCGTTATCCGCCAGTAGGCCAATAATCGCCTGCGCGGTGGTGGTTTTACCTGAACCGGATTCGCCGACGAACGCCAGCATTTCGCCGCGTTTTACCGCAAAACTGACGTCGTGCACCACTTCGCGCCATTCGCGCTGCGAACGATAGCTGATGCGCAGATTCTCGACGGTCAAAACATTCATGGGCGTTCTCCGCTAAATTGACGGCTGATGCGGTTGGCGGCGAGCACCACCGCGATCACCGCAAGGCCGGGAAGGGTGGTGAGCCACCAGGCGGTGGAGAGATAGTTACGGCCCTCGGCGATCAGCAGCCCCCACTCCGGAACCGGCGGCGGCGTGCCGTAGCCGAGAAAACTCAGGGTTGAGAGCGCCAGAATGGCCTGGCCGAACTGGAGGGTGGCAAAAGCCAGTACCGCGGTGAGCGAATTGGGCAGAATATGCCGCCAGAAAACGGCGAAAAAGGTGCCGCCGCTGCCGTACGCCGCTTCGACGAAGTCGCTGTGGCGCACGCGAACCACTTCCGCTCGCGCCAGGCGGGCAAAGCTGGCTATTGCCGCGACGCCGACCGCGACGGCGGCGTTAAGGGTGCCGAAACCGAGCAGGATGATGACCGTCAGCGACAACAATAAAGAGGGGATCGCCAGCAGCATGTCAACCAGCCGCATGATCGCCGACTCCACGCGTCCCGCCAGCGCACCGGCCAGGGTGCCCAGCGCGGTACCGATGAACAGGCCGATCGCCACCGCCGCCAGCGCGGCGGAGAGGGAATGTACGGCGCCGTAAACAATGCGGCTCCACAGATCGCGACCCAGCTGGTCGGTACCCAGCCAGTGGCCGGCCTGCGGCGCCAGCCGCTGGGCGCCGGGAAGGCCCTCCAGCGGGTTATACGCGGTAAACAGCTGCGGGGCGATCGCCATCAGCGCGGCAACGATCGTTACCGTCCATGCCAGCAGCAGGCCGGGCTGAACGCGCAGCGTACGCCAGTTTACCCTGCGGCGTCGCGCGGCGATTGCGTAATCTACCAGGCTCATACGGCACCTCCGATAACGGTTTTCAGGCGCGGGTCGAACAGCGGCATCAGCAGGTCAACCAGCAGGTTAATCAGTACGAAACCGAGGGCGGAGATCATCACCACCGCCTGCAGTACCGCGATATCCTGATTATTGACGGCCTGCTGCGTCAGCAGTCCCAGACCGCCGCGACCAAACACGGTTTCGGTAATCAGCGCTCCGGCGATCAGTTCCCCCAGCAGCAGACCGGCAATATTGAGCACCGGCAGCAGGGCGTTGCCGGTAACGTGCCGCCACAGAACGCCGGTTTCGCTCAGGCCTTTGGCGCGGGCAACGGCGACAAACGGCTGCGCGGCGACCTGATCCAGACTGCGCATCAGGATTTGCGGCAGCGGGGCGGAAATCGGCACCGCGACGGCAATAATGGGCAAAATCAAGCCCTCAACCGGTCCCGGGTTGATCACCGGGATCCAGCGCAGCTGAAAGGAGAACAGCTGAATCAGGGCGATACCGAGCCAGAACGTTGGCAGCGAGATAAACAGCACCGGCAGCGATTGCAGCGCGTTGCTCAGCCAGCGCAGACCCGGTAGCCGTGAGGCGAGGGCGAGGGTGAACGCCAGCGCCACCGCCAGCGCAAAGGCGGGCAGCGCCAGGCTTAATGTCTCCGGCAGGTTGCTGGCGATAAGCGCGCTGACCGGCAGCCCGGCCTGCAGCGAATAGCCAAAATCGCCCCGCAGCATGGCCCATAGCGTGTGGAAATACTGCTTCCACAGCGGGCTATCGGCCCCGTAGGCGAGGCGCATTTCGGCGATCTGCTCGGGGCTCAGTCCCAGATCCGGGTTCTGAAACTTGATCAGTACCGCATCGCCGGGGAGCACCTGCAATAGCGCGAAAGAGAGAGTAAACGCCGCCCACAGCACCAGTAGTCCCTGGCCGGAGCGCCGCAGAAGATAGTGGCTCATCGCAGACTCCTTAGTGCTTTTCCAGCCACGCGCCGTAGAACGACGGGCGGCCAACCGCTTCAAAACTAACGCCCTTAACCCACGGCGCGCCGGCAAAGACCTGCGGTTCTTCAAAAATCGGGATTAGGTAGGCGTTATCCAGCAGATAGCGCTGGGCGTCGCCGGTCAGCTGGAGGCGTTTTTGCGGTTCGACTTCGGCTGAAATCGCGGTCAGCAGCGCGTTGAGCTTATCGTCGCGGAAGCTTTGCACTTTGTCGCTGGAGCCGCCTTTTTGCAGCAGCGCGTCGCGGTTAGTGGGGAAGAACATGCTCTTAACCACATCCGGGTCGGCGCGGCCCACTTCCGACACGGTGAGCGGCGTTTTTAACGGGTCGAGGCTATCCAGCGTACGGCTACCGGCATCACCGGCTTTGACCGCCAGCGCAACGCCGACCTGACGCCACTGCTGGGCGATAAGCTGGAGCACCTCTTTGTTTTGCGGCTGGGGCAGGGATTCATAGACGGTTAACGCCAGCCGCTGGCCATCTTTGACCCGTATACCGTCGGCGGCCGGTTTCCAGCCCGCCTCATCCAGCAGCTGTTTCGCTTTGGCCGGATCGAAAGCCAGCCTGTCGCTCAGGTTAACGTATCCGGCCGCGCTACTGGCGACGACGGAGGTGGCCTGCGGATAATTGGCGGAGAACAGGGTTTCGACCACCTGTTTCGCGTCGGTGGCGTGCAGTAGCGCCTGGCGGACGCGCAGGTCGGCAACCAGCGGGTTATCGGGGCGGAAGCTGAGGCTGTCGTTGACGCCGCGCGTCGGAGCTGCATAGATTTTAAAGCCTGCATCGGTGGCCTGCTTTTCATCGTAGGCCTGCACCTGGCGGATAAAATCGGCCTGGCCCGCCAGCAGCGCGCCAATACGCACGCCATCCTCCGGGGTGACGATATAGGTTATGCCGTCGAGATTGGCCGGTCCCTGCTGGGCGAGACTTTTTGGCCCCCATTGATAATCTTTACGCGCGACCAGCGTGAGTTCACGCCCCGGTTTTTCATCTTTAACCGTAAAAGGGCCGGAACCAATAATATGGCGGGCGTCGCCCAGCTCTTCAAAATTACGCGCCAGGGTGCTGAGGGAAACCAGCCCGGAGCCGATGGTCGCGGTGCCCTGCAGAAATCCCGGCGAGGGCTTTTTAAAGTAGAATTTTACCGTCAGCGGATCGATGACTTCGCTGCGATCGTAATTATTAATCACCTCGGAAACGGGCAGGCGGCGCGCTTTATTCCCAAGCCCGTAGGTATCAAAGTTTTTGGCAACCGCATTGGCGTCAAGCGGGGTTCCATCCGAGAAGGTGACGCCAGGGCGAATCTTAAAGATATATTCTGTTTTATCGGCGTTAACGCTCCAGCTTTCGGCAATCCAGGGTTCGACTTGTAGAGTTTCGGGATTTTGCCAGGTTAACTTATCGGTTATTTGATTCAGAATCCCGCCGTTGGGATAGAACCCGCCGGCCGGTGGATAAAGATTAGTATGCGGCTGCTGCTCCAGATAAATTAACGTGCCGCCTTTAACCGGCGCATCGGCGGCCCACGCGGAAAAGGCGCCGCTGAAAAAAAGTGCCGCCAGCGCGGGCAGGCGAAAACGGGTGTGCATGGTGAATTCCTTTGTTATCTATTGTTTGGCCATCATCGGGCGCGCGTTTTAACAAAGGAAGTGAGGATTTGCGCTAAGCATTTGCATAAAAAGCATTTATACCCGCCACATTTGATGCCGGGCCGGGGATATCTTTGTTGCCATTCAGGGTGACAGATTTCGTCCGTTAGCCGGTTCGATTTTTGGGGGCTGGTATTCGCATGTGTTTCAGCTAACTCTCAAGCTGGATAATTTAATGACGGAGAGATATTAGCACGCTGGGGACGATCGCTCTGATTCCGTTGGTACCGCTATTTCCGCTGGTGATGATGTACGGTTGCGCGAAGGGGCCGCGCGTGTAAAGGGGAAATAAACCTCTCCCGCTGCGGGGAGAGGTCCGACGATTAGCGGCGGAAATCAATGACCATACGGCCGCGAATCTGCCCCTGTTCCATCTCTTTAAAGATCGCGTTGATATCGCCCAGCGGGCGCAGGGTGACTTTTGGTACGACTTTACCTTCCGCGGCGAACTGGAAGGCTTCGGTCAGATCCTGACGGGTGCCGACCAGCGAACCGACCACTTCGATACCGTCGAGGACCAGACGCGGAATGTCCAGGCTCATTGCTTCCGGGGGCAAGCCTACCGCCACCACGCGTCCACCGGCGCGAACCGCGTCTACCGCAGAGATGAACGCCGCTTTCGCGACGGCGGTGACCACAGCGGCATGCGCGCCGCCGCTAATCTCGTGAATGATTTTGGCCGCGTCTTCGCTGCGTGAGTTGATGGTCAGGTCCGCGCCCATTTCCGCGGCCAGCTTCAGCTGTTCATCGTTAACGTCAAGGGCGATCACTTTGGCGTTAAACACGTTTTTGGCGTACTGCAGCGCCAGGTTGCCGAGGCCGCCGAGGCCATAGATGGCGATCCACTGGCCGGGTTTGATATGGGAGACTTTTACCGCTTTATAGGTCGTCACGCCCGCGCAGGTGATGCTGCTGGCCGCCGCTGAATCCAGCCCGTCCGGCACTTTGACCGCATAATCGGCCATGACGATGCACTCTTCCGCCATACCGCCATCGACGGTATAGCCGGCGTTTTTCACCGAGCGACACAGCGTTTCATTGCCGCTGTTACAATATTCACAATGCCCGAAGCCTTCGAAGAACCATGCGACGCTGGCGCGATCGCCCGGTTTCAGAGAATGCACGCCGGGGCCGACCTGCTGTACGACGCCCACGCCTTCATGGCCCAGAATGACCCCGGTTTTATCGCCAAAATCGCCGTTCTTAACGTGCAGGTCGGTGTGGCATACGCCGCAGCAATCCATTTTTAATAGGGCTTCGCCATATTGCAGTGGACGAAGCGTTTTTTCCGTAACATTGACCTGATGATCTTGCGTGACGACAGCAGCTTTCATTCTGTTCTCCTTATTGAACATAAGCGTATTAACACAGTTTTGTTTTTTACGCATGTTAAGGTTTAGCTTAAATCATCACAAAATCAAGGGAATAATTGCTGTTCCTTGCTGGGGTGAGTTTTATGTGCCGTTTTTTTAATCAGATTTATTAATGAAATTCTCGTCACATTACCGTCATCGTTACGTCATGCACGCTTCATTTGCGGCCTCTATCGTTCTGTTTTTCAATTCTTATAACGAAAGAGCGACACGACAATGCATCTGGTGAAAATACTCCTTGCCACAGGCCTTCTGCTTTCCGCTACCGCTGAGGCGCAGAACGTGCTGGATTTCCCGCAGCCGAAAAACAATCCTGAAGAGTTTTATGCGGTGACCGAAATTCCCGCTGGCGGGATTATCAAATATGAAACCGACGCCAAAACCGGCTTTCTGATCGCCGATCGTTTTCAGTCAATGCCGGTGGCCTATCCGGCTAACTACGGCTCGCTGACCCAATCCCTGGCAGGGGATGGCGATCCGCTGGACGTGGTGTTTTACACCCGTGCGCCGATGGCGCCGGGAACGCTGATTAAGCTGCGCGCGATTGGCGTGCTGAAGATGATTGATGGCGGCGAGAAGGACGACAAAATCATTGCCGTTCCGGCCAGCAAAATCGACCCAACCTACGATGAGATCAACACGATCGGCGATCTGCCGAAAATTGAGCAGGAGCGTTTGCAGGCTTTCTTCCGCGTTTACAAACAGCTGCCGGAAGGGCGTAAAAAAGTGGAGCTGAACGGCTTTAATGATGCCGCCGCCGCGAAACAGGAAATTAAAGCGGCATGGGATGCCTGGAAAGCAAATAATGTGCAATAAGCGTAAAAACAGGCATCGCCCGGTGCCTGTCGCTTTTTCTTCGCCTTATTGTCCGCAGAACGAGGCAATACGCTACGAAAGCGCCGATGACCCCCGATTTGATGCTAACGCGGGCGGATGACCGGAAAGTCCAGGGCATTGACACGTATGTCCTGAAGATGGTTGTATTATGCAACCATTTGCGACCAGGCTGACTGACCATGACTTCATCCCCGCTTATTGATGAAATTCGCACCGCATCGCGCCTGATGGTGCGGGAGCTTGGCTTTATGAGCGCGACGCTGGCCGCCACGGACTATTCACCTTCCGCCGTGCACACCTTACTGGAAATATCGCTGCGCGGGGCGATGACCGCCGCGCAGCTGGTGCAGATTCTGGGGCTCGAAAAATCGAGCGTTAGCCGAATGCTCGCCCGCCTGGTTACCGCCGGCGAGCTCCAGGAAATACCCTCCGCCGGCGACGGGCGTTTTAAGCAGCTTGCGTTAACGGCCAAAGGCGCGGCGACGGTGGCAAAAGTTAACGCCTATGGCGCAATGCGGGTGGTCAACGCGCTGGCGCACCTGAGCGACGAGCAGAAACAAGGTGTTGCTCAGGGCCTCACCGACTGGGCCTGGGCGCTGGAAAAATGTCGCGACGTTGAGGCGACCGCCGCGAAACAGGCGATTGCTATCGTTACCGGCTATCGTCCGGGAATGATTGGCCGCATTGCGCAGATGCACGGCGAGTACTATGCGAAGCACTACGGATTTGGTCACTTTTTCGAGAGCAAAGTGGCCAGCGGGCTGGCGGAGTTTTCCGGTCGTCTTGATAAACCGCGCAATCAGGTTTGGCTTGCCGTGCAGGGCGAGCAGATTGTCGGGTCGGTGGCGATTGACGGCGAAGATCTCGGTAACAATCAAGCGCATCTGCGCTGGTTTATTCTCGACGATAGCTGTCGGGGAAGCGGTATTGGCCGCCGTCTGCTGAATGAAGCGTTGGCTTTTTGCGATAGCCAGGGTTTTGCTGCGGTGCAGCTGTGGACCTTCAGCGGGCTGAACGCCGCCCGCAGGCTATATGAATCCTTCGGCTTCACGCTGCATAAAGTGTGGCAGGGGGATCAGTGGGGGCGGATGATGACCGAGCAGCAGTTTAGCCGGCAGCAGGCCCGCGCTGAATAATCTCCCGGCGCGAATCGCCGCGCCGGGAGAACAGCATTTAGCTTAATTTCGTATTGATCGTCGTCATCTCCTTACGCCACTGCGCCTGCAGCTGCGGTTTTTGATGTTTTGGCTTGCGCGCCAGATCGTCGGCCAGCAGCTGCTCAAGCATGATTAACCGCTCCAGCAGCGCATCATGATCGTCCTCTGCTTCGCGGCTGTTCACCGTTGTTTCCTCGATGAGCGGACGGCGAACGGCGGCGCGTAAAACGTCATACACCTCGTCGGCGCTTTGCCATTCGCTCAGCCCGCGCTCGTCGATAAGCCAGAAGCGATTGCAGCTGTGGTTGATGAGCTCGCGATCGTGGCTGACCAGCAGCAGGCCGCCGGGGTAGTCGTTCAGCGTCGCCGCCAGCGCCGTTTTGCCATCCATATCTAAATGGTTGGTGGGCTCATCCAGCAGCAGCAGGCTATAGCGGGCCAGTGACAGGCCGACGAACAGCAGGCGCGAACGCTCGCCGCCGCTTAAGGTGGCGACCTTTTGCCCGTGACGCGCCCAGATAAATCCGGCGGAGATCAGCGCGCGCCGGCGCGTTTCCGCCGCTGGTTCAAAGGGCTCCAGCGCGTCGAGAAGGGTGTCGCCATCCGCCAGCTGATGCAGGGTCTGGTCGTAGTAACCGGGCTTCAGCCGCGGATGCAAACGCAGACCGGGATCCGTCGTTTCCTGCTGCATTTGCCGCCACAGCAGACGCAGCAGCGAAGACTTGCCGCAGCCGTTACGCCCCATCACCGCCACCCGATCGCCGCTTTTCAGGCGCGCCAGGCCCGCGGTGAACAGGGCCGGCAGACCCGGCGCGGGCGGAACGGGGAGCTGTTCCATCTCCAGCAGTCGGTCAGCCCGCAGCATGTCGCCGCGCAGCGCCAGCCGCCAGGGCGTTCCATCGGTGAGCTCGGTTTGGCTCTCCTTCAGGCGCTGAACCTGCTTTTCCATCTGCTTGGCTTTGCGCGAGAGATCTTCGTTATCATACGTCCGGCCCCAGATGGCCAGCCGTTTAGCGCTGGCGGCGACCCGGTCGATCTCCTTTTGCTCCGCTTTATGGCGCAGCGCGTCGCTGGCGTCCTGGGCTTCCAGCGCCTGACGGGCGGCGCTGCAGGGCAGGGAGAAGGCGTGCAGGGTTCTGTCGCGCAGGATCCAACTGGCATTAGTTACAGCATCCAATAGGATATTATCATGCGACACCAGAACGAAGCTCCCCTGCCAGGTCAGCAAGAAGCTTTCAAGCAACAGGAGGGTCGGCAGGTCGAGGTGGTATCCCGGCTCATCCAGCAGCAGGAGATCCGGTTGCTGGATCAGCGCTCTGGCAAGCAGCAGTCGGGTGTGCTGACCGCCGCTAAGCGTCGACGCCCGCTGCAGGACCTCATCTGGCGTAAAACCCATCTCCGCCAGCAGCCTTTCCGCTTGCCAGCGCTGGCTCTCACGCTCAAGGACGGGAAGTTTCGCCAATACCGCCTGCAGCAGAGGCTGCGCTAACAGCGTATCGGGTAGATGCTGTTCCACTCGCGCCATCAGACAGTGATTGGCCAACGCCACGCTACCCGAATTGGGCACGATCGTGCCGTCCAGCACCTGTAGCAGAGTACTTTTTCCGCAGCCGTTGTAGCCAATCAGGCCAATACGGTCGCCTTTTTTCAGGGTAAAGGAGAGGTTTGTGAACAGCGGGCCAAACGCCGTATCAACATGAAGAGATTGTGCAGTTAGTAATGTGCTCATTGGGAACTTACTCAAGAGTTACAGGCATGTGAATGCCTCGTCAAACATCGCTGACGATAACCCGGTAAGCCCGAGGGAAGGGAGTTAGTCTTTGGTTTCTTCGCTCAAGCTGAAGTTATCGCAGCACGATACCGATAACGCTTGAGCTGGTGCGATCACCAAATGT
>ENA-UOZH01000332-UOZH01000332.1-food-metagenome-genome-assembly--contig:-NODE-332-length-15121-cov-5.125846_pt1 | contig 15121 bp, 14 predicted proteins | sample MGYA00249888_ERZ772728 | MGnify/ENA primary metagenome ERZ772728 (study PRJEB29005, sample SAMN08379450) | food metagenome | isolation source: cheese spiked with Escherichia coli O157 | study: EMG produced...
GGGCTTAAAGCGGCGGGAATCGATTAGCCGCTGATCCGCGGGGGCTATAAGGCCCTGCGCCAGACGGCAATTCAGGTGACGATTGAACAGTCACAAAAACCGATGGTGCTTATCGGTGGCTGTACCGGAAACGGCAAAACGCTGCTGGTGAAGCAGCATGCGCAGGGCATCGATCTGGAAGGGCTGGCGCACCATCGCGGCTCGTCATTTGGCCGCACGCTCACCCCGCAACTTTCTCAGGCGAGCTTCGAGAATCACCTTGCCGTCGAGCTGCTAAAAAAAGATGCCGCGCGCTGGGTGCTGGAGGATGAGGGCCGGATGATTGGCTCTAACCACCTGCCGGAGTGCCTGCGCGACCGCATGGCGGAAGCGCCTGTCGTGGTGGTCGAAGATCCGTTTGAGATCCGTCTTGAGCGCCTGCGCGAAGAGTATTTCGACCACATGTGGGCCGATTTTTTTGCCGCCTACGGTGAAGAAGCGGGCTGGAAAGCCTACAGCGAATACCTGCATCACGGCCTGTTCGCCATCCGCCGTCGTCTGGGGCTGCAACGATTCGCGGAATTTACCGCGCTATTAGATTCCGCGCTGCTGGAACAACAGCGCTCTGGAAGCACTGACGAGCACTTCAGCTGGCTTGTGCCGCTGCTGAAGGACTATTACGACCCGATGTACGGCTATCAGCTGGAGAAGAAAGCGGAGAAGATTGTTTTTCGCGGGACGTACGAAGAAATTGCCAAGTGGCTTGATCGCTGAAAAAAGCCGGGTGGCGGCTACGCCTTACCCGGCCTACGCGTGCTTTTGTAGCCCCGGTAAGCGCAGCGCCACCGGGGAACAAACCACTTAGAAGTCGTAACGCAGACGCACCAGGTTCATGTCGCCCAGGTTGTCGGTGCTGGAGGTGAACACGTGTTCGTAATCCACGCGGAAACCGTAATCCAGCTGGACGCTGATACCTACGCCGTTGTCGATGCGCTGGTAGTTACGGCCATTCACGTACTCAATACGGTCGCCCATGAAGTACGGCTGAATGGATTTCACCGCATACTGACCGACCGGGAATTTGTAACCCGCAAAGTATTCAATACCCCATGCATCACCGGCGAAGTAGTCGTTAACGGACACTTTTTTGGTGGTCATGAAGTTCTGATACCAGCCGCCGCCTGCGGAGAAGGTCCAGTTATCCGGCGTCCAGCTCAGTGCGGTGCCGAGAATGTTCTGGTCGTAGGATTTGCTGTCGCCGTTGTCCGGATTACGCATGTCCGCGCGGGTGTAGTTCCACGCTGCGCCCCAGGTCAGATCGGTGGTCAGGTGGTAATCGATACCCAGTGAACCGCCGCCTTTACGCTTGTAGCGCAGGCCGTTGCCCGGCAGGTATTCGCTGTCTTCAAACAGATAGGATGCGTAGATGTCAGCATCGCCCACGGTTTTCTTGTACTTCAGCATCTGGCGTGAACGGTAAGAGCCGTCGTAGTCGCCGTTGATCCCGTTACCCGACGCCTGACCAATCATGTCGTAGTCCCAGATATCGGTTTTTGCGCCCACCACGTCATAGTACACGCTGTTCTGCTGGCCGAAGGTCAGCGTACCCCAGGTGTCGCTCTTCAGACCGGTGTAGAGCATACGGCGTGAAGTATCGTGCGCGCCGTCGGCGTAGTGGTTATCCCAGTTAAACTGCGCCGGAATGTTCACACCCAGCTCGTAGTAGGTGATCCAGCTGATGTCATCGAACAGGTAGTAGTCTGCCGCGAAACGGAAACGGGTACCGCCGTCAAAACCGTTACGCTTGTAGCCGTTTTTGCCGTCATCACCGGTCATGTTCTGGAACTGAGGACGGATGCTGCCGCCAACGGTGAAGTTCAGACGGCTCAGCGGGTTTCCCGCCTGCGGATCCTGTTTCAGAAGGGTGATTTCCGCCTGAGATGCGAAAGAAGCCAATGCCACTGCTGCGCCGATCGTTGTCGCCAGCGCTGTTTTTCTTATAGTCATTATTTTTCCTTGATAGACACGCTGCTAAATATTTAGCTGGTGAATATTAACCGGAAAAATTCGGGCTGTGTGGGCGGGTTTTTAATGTTTTGTGCTACTAAATGCATGGGTATTAACGATTTGTGCTATTAAGCGATGACACACCAGCAGAAATGCCGGTGCGTCATCATCACGCAAGTAAACTAGCTGACAAACTGGCGGAACAGCGCTTTACCTTTCAACAGCCGCGTCCCGAGCCAGCCACCGCACAGGGACAGCAGCACCGCGCCGCAGACGGGCAACGTTAACCACAGCCGCCAGTCAGGCTCCCATGGAAAATCAAAGACTTTCGTCTGAAGCACCGCCAGTGCGGTTTCCGCCCCGATGGCCGCCACCAGGCCCGCCACCAGCCCGAGCAGGGCAAATTCGCTCCACAGCGTGGCGCGCAGCAGCCGTTTACTGGCCCCCAGCGTGCGGTAGACCACCAGCTCCTGATGACGCTGACGCATGCCGACCTGCACCTGCGCCAGCAGCAGCAATAGGCCGCAGACGGTCACCAGCACCACCATCACCTCCAGGGCGCGGCTCACCTGTTCCAGCACCTGCCCGACCTGTTTGAGGATCGCGCCGATATCCAGCAGGCTCACCGTCGGAAATTCTCGGTTCAGTTGCGTCAGCATGCCGTTGCCGTTTTCCCAGCGGAAGCTGGTCAGCCAGCCCTGGGGCTGTCCGTCCAGCGCGCCCGGCGGGAAGATGAAGAAGAAATTTGGCCGCAGGCTTTCCCAGTCCACTTTGCGCAGGCTGGTGACTTTGGCGGTGAAATCCTGGGTATCACCGGTAAAGGTCACGCTATCGCCGAGCTTCACGTTCAGGCGTGTCGCCAGCCCCTCCTCCATCGACACTTCCCCCGCTTTCGGCGGCCAGGTGCCGGCAACGATCGGGTTATGGTCCGGACGTTTCGCCTGCCAGGTCAGGTTGAGCTCGCGGTTGAGCGATTCATCCTTATTTCCCTCCGTGGACTGGCCGTTGATCTGCGTCAGGCGGGCGCGCACGATCGGATAGAACGATTCCGGAATAATGTGATGCTCAGACAGGAACCCCTTCAGCGGCGTCACCTGTTCGGGAGCAATGTTGATCAGGAAATAGTTCGGGCTTTCCGGCGGAAGCTGCTGCTGCCAGCGATCCAGCAGATCCCCGCGCAGCACCAGCAGAAGCGCCAGCAGCATAAACGACAGCGAAAATGCCGAGAGCTGGCTGAGGGTAGACCACGGCTGGTGCAGCAGTCGGTTAACCGCCAGCCGCACCGGCAGCGATCTCACCGTCAGCTTTTTGAGAAGATTGAGCAATAGCCAGCCCACCACGCCGCACAGCAGCGCCAGCACCACCGCGCCCGCCAGCACCGCCCACAGCAGCGTACTGCCGCCCATCAGCCAGGCCAACAGCCCGACTGCCACCGCAATAATCACCGGCAGATAGAACTTCAGCGGCCAGACGCTGGCCACCACATCCCGGCGCAGCACGCGCAGCGGCTGGGTGGCGAGCAGCAGCCGGTAGGGGCGTAACCCCACCAGCAGGGAGATCGTCGTCATCGCGCCGATGGCCCACAGCCACGGCCAGAGGCTGGCAGGCGGCAGCGCAGCGGGCAGGACCGGTTTGAGCAGCACCATCAGCAGCTTTTCAAACAGCAGCCCTATCGCCCCGCCGGTCAGAGCCGACAGCGCCAGCACCATCAGCCACTGGCCGACAATCAGCTTGCGCAGCTGTGCCCGGCCCGCGCCGAGGGTTTTGAGTATCGCCACCAGATCGTAACGGCTGCGGCAGTAGTGCCCCATTGCCACGGCAACGGCCGCAATGGCCAGCAGCAGGGTTAACAGCGCCGACAGCAGCAGAAACTGCTGAGAACGCTCAAGGGATTTGCCGAGCGCCCCGTCATCCTGCTCCAGCCCGTACCAGCGATGTTCCGGCTTGAGCTGAGGCAGGAGCCATTTTTCATACGCCTCCAGTTGAGCAGGCGTCCCGCCAAACTTATAGCGCCATGTGACGCGGCTACCCGGCTGGACGGCGTTGGTTTTCGCCACATCAGCAGTGTTCATCAGCAGGCGCGGCGCGAGCTGGAACGGATTAAATCCGGAGTCGGGTTCCTGCACCACTTCCCCGGCAATTTTGAGGGTCGCGTCGCCGACGTCGATACTGTCGCCGGGTTTCAGGTTCAGCAGCGCCATCAGACGCGAAGCCAGCAATACCGTACCGAAGGCCGGTTTTAGCCCCGGCGGACTGGTTTGTAAGTCACCATACATCGGGTAGATGTCATCCACGGCTTTTACGCTGGCAAGCTGTGGCGTGTCGCCCGCAAAGGTCATGGTCTGGAAGGTGATTTGCTCTCCCACCTTCAGCCCCTCTTTGCGCGCTTCCTCAATCCAGCCCGGCGGCACGGGGCGAGAACTTTGCAGAGCCCGGTCCCCCGCCATAAATTCCCGACTCTGCTGGCTAAGCCCTTTCTCCATACGATCGCTGACGCTGCCGAGCGCCAGCACGCAGGCCACCGCCAGGCTCAACGCCAGCCAGACAATCAGCAGCGAGGGCGAGCGCCATTCGCGCCAGAACCAGCGGGCAATCATGCTTCCTCCTGAAGAACACCGTTCACCAGCCGCAGGCGGCGGTCGCAGCGGGCGGCCAACTGCGGGTCGTGGGTAACCAGAATCAGCGTGGTGCCATGCTCGCGGTTGAGGGAAAACAGCAGATCGGCAATTTTGTCCCCGGTTTTACGGTCGAGATTGCCCGTGGGCTCATCGGCAAACAGCACTTCCGGGCGCCCGTTAAACGCCCGGGCCAGCGCCACGCGCTGCTGCTCACCGCCGGAAAGCTGCGCCGGAAGGTGGTCGAGACGTTTTCCCAGCCCCAGCTGTTCCAGCAACGCTTTGGCGTGATCGCGGCTTTCGCGGGTATTTTCACCGCGCAGCAGGCCGGGCAGCTCAACGTTTTCCAGCGCGTTGAGGGTTGGGATCAGCATGAATGACTGAAAGACAAACCCGATATGCCGGGCACGCAGCGCGGCGCGCGCCTCTTCATCAAGCGCATGGAGGGGCTGGCCGACCAGGTTCACTTCCCCGCTGCTGCCATCGTCCAGCCCGGCGAGAATGGCCAGCAGCGTGGACTTACCGGAACCGGATTCGCCAATCAGGGCGATGGTTTCGGCACGTTTGACAACGAGTTCAACTCCGGTGAGGATGGAAAGCTCGTGTTCTCCCTGACCGACGGACTTCTTAAGACAATGAACTTCAACAATGTTTTCCGCTGGCATTTGCCCTTCCTGTTTTTGATGCTGATGACCTTCCGCGCGGCGGCTGCGGACACGTTATTGATTCTGGGCGACAGCCTGAGCGCGGGCTATCGTATGGCCGCCAGTGCGGCCTGGCCCGCCCTGCTCAATGATAAATGGCAGTCCCGGGCGTCTGTCGTTAACGGCAGCATCAGCGGCGATACGTCGCAGCAAGGCTTATCGCGCCTGCCTGCCCTGCTTAAGCAGCATCAACCGCGTTGGGTATTGGTCGAACTGGGCGGTAATGATGGTTTGCGCGGCTTCCAGCCACAGCAAACGGAGCAAACGCTGCGGACTATTTTGCAGACCATTAAGGCCGCTAACGCCCAGCCGCTGCTGATGCAAATTCGCCTGCCCGCTAACTACGGCCGTCGGTATAATGAGGCGTTTAGCGCGATCTATCCTAAGCTTGCCAAAGAGTTTGATATTCCGCTGCTGCCATTTTTCATGGAAGAGGTCTATCTGAAACCCCAGTGGATGCAGGATGATGGCATTCACCCCAATCGCGATGCCCAGCCGTTCATTGCCGACTGGATGGCAACCCGGCTGGCTCCTTTAGTAAAACATGACTCGTCAAACAGCTGAGAACCTGACAGGTAAAGTTATGCAAAAATCGGTCTTAATAACAGGATGTTCCAGCGGAATTGGCCTTGAAAGCGCCCTTGAACTGAAACGTCAGGGGTTTTGGGTGCTGGCAGCCTGCCGCAAACCCGAGGATGTCGAACGCATGCGAGGGCTGGGATTTACCGGCATTCTGCTGGATCTCGATTCGCCAGAGAGCGTGGAGCAGGCCGCCGACGAGGTTATCGCCCTGACCAGCAACCGGCTTTACGGCCTGTTCAACAATGCAGGCTATGGCGTATACGGCCCGCTACAGACCCTCTCACGGGAACAGCTGGAGCAGCAGTTCTCCGCAAACTTTTTTGGGGCGCATCAGCTCACCATGCGCCTTCTCCCCGCCATGCTGCCGCACGGCGAAGGGCGGATTGTCATGACCTCCTCGGTGATGGGCCTGATCTCCACGCCGGGACGCGGGGCTTACGCTGCCAGTAAATATGCGCTTGAAGCCTGGTCCGATGCGTTGCGCATGGAGCTGCGCCACAGCGGCATTAAGGTCAGCCTGATTGAACCGGGCCCCATCCGCACCCGCTTTACGGAAAACGTTAACCAGACGCAGGCGGACCAACCGGTCGAAAATCCCGGTATCGCGGCGCGTTTTACGCTTGGGCCAGAAGCCGTGGTTGCCAAAGTGCGCCACGCATTTGAGAGCGATACCCCTAAAATGCGCTATCCGGTGACGCTGGTGACCCATGCCGTCGGCTGGTTGAAACGCCTGCTGCCGGGGCGGATGATGGACAAAATTTTGCAGGGTTGAGTTGAAGCGACGACGCTTACCCCCATGTAAAGAGTAAACCGATAAAAGAGAATGCCGCATGTCCGTACAGAATATCGTCAACATAACTGAAGCTAACCTGCAACAGACACTCGAACAGTCAATGACTACACCGGTGCTGTTCTACTTCTGGTCTGAACGCAGCCAACACTGCCTGCAGCTGACGCCGGTCCTGGAAAGCCTTGCCGCGCAGTACAACGGTCAATTCATTCTGGCGAAGCTGGATTGTGACGCCGAACCGATGGTGGCTTCCCAGTTTGGCCTGCGTGCGATCCCAACCGTCTACCTGTTCCAGAACGGTCAGCCGGTGGATGGCTTCCAGGGGCCGCAGCCGGAAGAGGCGATCCGCGCCCTGCTGGATAAAGTCCTGCCGCGCGAAGAAGAGCTGAAAGCGCAGGAAGCCATGGCGCTGATGCAGGAAGGCAAGTACGACGAGGCGCTGCCGCTGTTAAAAGACGCGTGGCAGCTGTCGAACCAGAACAGCCAGATTGGTCTGCTGCTGGCAGAGACCCAGATTGCGCTGCACCGCCCCGAAGACGCGGAAGCCGTGCTGAAAACGGTGCCGATGCAGGATCAGGACACCCGCTATCAGGGCCTGGTGGCGCAGATTGACCTGCTGAAACAGGCGGCGGATACCCCTGAAATTCAGCAACTTCAGCAGCAGGTTGCGGACAACCCGGCGGATGCCGCGCTGGCAAGCCAGCTGGCGCTTCAGCTTCATCAGGTGGGGCGTAATGAAGAGGCGCTGGAGCTGCTGTTTAGCCACCTTCAGAAGGGCCTGGGCGCCGCAGACGGTCAGGCGCGAAAGATGTTCCAGGAGATCCTGGCCGCGCTCGGCACCGGTGACGCGCTGGCGTCTAAGTATCGTCGTCAGCTGTACGCATTGCTTTACTAACAAAAATGCCCGGTGGCGCTAACGCTTGCCGGGCCTACAAAAGCCGATATTACCCCGTCTTTTTCAACTGCGTCACCACCAGCTGGTGGCGCGCGTTGTAAAACTTCCGATAGGTCAGATAGCAGGCAATAATCGTCGACAGGCTCGCCGTAGAGAGCAGCATAAACGTCACCATAATCTGGTATTTAATCGCTTTTACCGGATCGATACCGGCAAAAATCAGCCCCGACATCATGCCCGGCAGGCTCACCAGACCCACGGTTTTGGCGGAATCCACCGTTGGGATCAGCGAAGAACGAATGCTGTCGCGGATCAACCGCGCCGAGGCCACCTTCGGTGTCGCGCCCAGGCTTAGCTTCTCCTGAAGCTGTTGCTGTTCACTGCTGAAGCGTTGCCCCAGATTGTTGTAGCATAACCCGACCGCCACCATCGCATTGCCCGCAATCATCCCGGAAATGGGGATCACCTGCATAGGCGTAAATTCTATCGAGCCGGAGAGCACCAGTACTGCCAGCGTTAACGCGGTCCCGGTGGTGATGGCAATAAACGACGAGAGGAACGCTTTATCGATGTATTTACTGCGTTTCTGCGCGTTCCATGCCGCGTTAAAGCAGATAAACAGCACCATCAACAGGGTCAGCACGGCATGATTGACGTTGAAGATGTATTTCAGCACATAGCCGACGATGATGAGCTGAATAACCGCGCGAACAATACTCCACAGAATATCTTTTTCCAGCCCCAGCTTCTCCCGGTAGCTGACCACAATCGCCACCAGCACCAGGACCATCGACAGCGCCAGCGATTCGTTGGTTATGTTATGTTCACCCACGGTGAGCCTCCTGCATTTTCCCGCCCTGCGGCCTGAGCGTGATGACATCATCCGCATGGCTAATTTCGTTTGAATCGTGCGTCACCCACAGCACGGCAATATCCTGTTCACGGACGTAGCGATGAATAATCTCATTGACGTTGCGCTTGTTAGCGTCATCCAGCGCGCTGGTGATTTCATCCAGCAAAAGCACCTTCGGCAGGAATTGCAGGTTACGGATCAGCGAGACGCGCTGCTTTTCCCCGCCTGACAGTTCGGCAGTCGATTTGGTCAGCGTCTCCGGCGGAAGCCCAAAACGGGTCAGATCGTCCGCAAACTTTTTCGGATCGGGCGTTTGGTTGCGGATGTGCCAGGGGAAAACCAGATTGTCGTACACCGTGTCGCCAAACAGGGATGGCGTTTGCACGCAGTATGACACCTGCTGGCGATAGCTTTCCGGTGTAAGCGTGGCGATATCTTTCCCTTCAAACAGGATGGTTCCCTCCGTTGGACTCAGTAGCGAAGCCACGATTTTCAGGAGGGTGCTTTTGCCGCAGCCGGAGGGGCCGGTTATGAGTTTAAATTCGCCCGGAGAGAGACAAAAATCGACGTGCTGAAGGATGGTGTTATCAACCACACGAAAGCCAACATCCCTGATATCCAGAAGATTTTTTTTATTATTCATTCCGATTCCGTTAACCGCTGTGATAAGAACAGCCTTTAGCATAATCCTTTCCGCTACGCTGCGCGAATAGCCTTAACCTATCGCAAGTGTTAAACTTTTTGTTCGGTAATTGTCACCTCTATAACTACAGGAAGTCAGCAACATGACACATATCTTTTATGAGTTCTCTTCCCTGAAGCCTGGTGTTCCAGATGTGGAAACATTAATGGAAGTCATCAATTCTTCTGAACTCACGCGTTTTGTCATGGGTGCAGAGGTGGTCGATTTTGTTAAGAAGGCGCTCATCGTTAACACCACGATCGGAAGCTTTAAAAACTGCTATTTTGCTTTCGATGATGGGGCTTACTTTCTCGAGTTTGACGGCAAGGGTAAATCCAGACGCTTTACTGAGGTGCCGGACTGGTTCGTTTCCCCCGCGGAATTTGCCCGCTCGCAATGGCTGATTAACCATGACCTGGCCGATGTGAAGGCGACAGCGTTTATTGACGTGCTAATGTCCTACCCGCTTAAAGAGCGCCGGGCGCACTGCAATCTGCTGTTTGGTCTGGATCTGCATAAGGTCAATGTGGTTCCGGCGCCTACAGCCCCTGCCGGAAAAATGGGCAATAAAAACGGAAAAACCACCAAGCCTCGCGTCACGGATCTCGGCTCTTTTGAGCTTTTTACCGCGTTCTTTGCACGCATGAAAACCGCCGTCAATGCAAATGAGTTCCCCACCTTACAGGTGCTGACAGGCCAGAAGGATCTTGCAAAAGCGCCGCACAGCTTAAAGCAAGGGATCAGAACCTGGTTTAAGGGGATTACCGGCGATCTGCCGCCGAACAACAAACGTGTCGGAGCGGGCAATGCAGTACTGTTCTGCGCTCCCGTTCGCGAGCAGATCCAGCAGATAGAGGCCATCGGCCTGGAAAAATACTATCAGGGCTTATCGAAAGCCATCGCTGACGCCGGGGATGGGTTTATCACCGACTTCAGCTATACCTGGTCTGAAGAGTAACGCTATGCGCCCCGCTCTCCTGGCGGGGCGTTTTAATTTTACCAGTCCGGTTCCCACCTCTTTACAGGGGCGAAATCCCGCCCGTTAACCGATATACTTACGTTCAACAAATACGCAATTTTTCTCGTTACGGCATGCAAAACAGGAGGTTTTTATGCTCATCGTTGTTCCTGTCCTTATTTTCGTTGCGCTGGTTATCGTGGGCGCAGGCGTCAAAATTGTCCCGCAGGGTTACCAGTGGACCGTCGAACGTTTCGGTCGCTACACCAATACCCTTCAGCCGGGTTTAAGCCTGATCGTCCCCTTCATGGACAGAATTGGGCGTAAAATCAACATGATGGAGCAGGTGCTGGATATTCCTTCCCAGGAAGTCATCTCTAAGGATAACGCCAACGTCACCATTGATGCGGTGTGCTTTATTCAGGTGATTGATGCGCCGAAAGCGGCCTATGAGGTGAGCAACCTGGAGCTGGCGATCGTCAACCTGACGATGACCAACATCCGTACCGTGCTTGGCTCGATGGAGCTGGACGAAATGCTCTCCCAGCGCGACAGCATTAATACCCGCCTGCTGCACATTGTTGATGAAGCCACCAATCCGTGGGGGATCAAAGTGACCCGCATTGAGATCCGCGACGTGCGCCCACCGGCAGAGCTGATTGCTTCCATGAACGCGCAGATGAAGGCCGAGCGTACCAAACGCGCCTATATTCTGGAAGCCGAGGGGGTGCGTCAGGCCGAAATCCTCAAAGCGGAAGGGGAAAAACAGTCGCAGATCCTGAAAGCCGAGGGCGACCGTCAGTCTGCCTTCCTCCAGGCAGAAGCGCGTGAACGTTCGGCAGAAGCGGAAGCCCGCGCGACGCAAATGGTTTCCGAGGCGATTGCCGCCGGTGATATCCAGGCCGTGAACTACTTCGTCGCGCAAAAATATACCGATGCACTGAAAGAGATCGGCTCCGCGAACAACAGCAAAGTGGTGATGATGCCGCTGGATGCCAGCAGCCTGATGGGCTCTATCGCAGGGATTGCCGAACTGATTAAAGACAGCGGAAACGAGCGTAAAAAATGATTGAACTGATCGTCGCACATCCTCATGCGTTCTGGCTAAGCCTCGGTGGCTTACTGCTGCCCGCCGAGATGCTGGGCGGCAACGGTTACCTGCTGTGGAGCGGTGTTGCCGCGGTCATTACCGGCCTGGTCGTCTGGCTTCTGCCGCTTGACTGGGCATGGCAGGGGGCGCTGTTTGCCGTGCTGACGCTGGTGGCCGCCTGGCTGTGGTGGCGCTGGCTGAACCGACAGGTAAGCGAACAGAAACCGCTGGATGCCCACCTTAACCAGCGCGGACAGCAGATCGTCGGCAAGCGTTTTACGCTCGACACCCCGCTGGTGAACGGGCGCGGGCATATGCGCGTAGGTGACAGCTCGTGGCCGGTGGTGGCCGACGACGACCTCAGCGCCGGAACACGGGTTGAGGTCATTGCGGTAGAAGGCATTACCCTGCGGGTTAAAGCCTGTTAGGCGTGGGTTTTACGGTGGCAGCAGCCGGAAAGATTGTCGATAATCGGGCACTCGGCGCTGTCATCTCCCGGGCAGGATTCTGCCAGCTGTAGCAGTTGCTCACGCATCGCCTGTAATTCGATGATATGGCGTTCGATCTCCGCCACTTTTTCCAGCGTACGTTTTTTCACGTCGGCACTGTGGCGCTTCGGATCGTTAAACAGGTTAACCAGCTCGCCGCACTCTTCAAGGTTAAATCCTACCTGTCTTGCCTGACGCAGTAACGTCAGTTCATCAAGATGCAGCTGCGTATAGCTGCGGTAGCCGTTCTCACTGCGCAACGGTGGCGTCACCAGCCCTTTTTCCTCATAAAAGCGAATCGCTTTGCTGGTTAAGCCGGTTTTTTTCGCAACATCGCTGATATTCACATTTCCCCCTTGACCTTCCCCTTGATGGAAGGTTTAACCTTCATAACAGTTAGCGAAAAGCAGAGTGAAGGTCAACAATTGACCAGAACATTATACGGGAGTTTTGTTATGTCTCACACTATTGACCTGACACTGGACGGCCTCTCCTGCGGCCACTGTGTTAAACGTGTTAAAGAAAGCCTGGAGCAGCGTCCTGATGTGGAAAGCGCTGAGGTGACTATCGATCATGCCGCCGTGACCGGCAGCGCCAGCGCCGACGCGCTGATTGATACCATTAAACAGGCCGGTTACGGGGCGGAGTTAAGCCACCCAAAGGCTAAACCGCTGGCAGAGTCATCATCCCCGTCGGAAGCACTGACAGCGGCCACTCCTGAGCTTCCGGTAGCTGATGATATTGATGACAGCCAACAGCTGCTGATCAACGGCATGAGCTGCGCCAGCTGTGTCTCCCGGGTACAAAACGCCTTACAGGCGGTACCGGGCGTCGCACAGGCACGGGTAAACCTGGCGGAGCGTACTGCGCTGGTGATGGGCAGTGCCTCCGCCGCAGATTTAGTGCAGGCCGTGGAGAAAGCGGGCTACGGGGCGGAGGCCATCGAAGATGATGCCGAGCGCCGCGAGCGCCAGCAGGAAACGGCTGTCGCCACCATGAAGCGCTTCCGCTGGCAGGCGATCGTCGCCCTGCTGATCGGTATTCCGGTGATGGTGTGGGGCATGATGGGTGACAACATGATGGTCACCGCAGACAACCGCACCCTGTGGCTGGTGATTGGTCTGATTACCCTTGCGGTGATGGTGTTTGCAGGCGGACATTTCTATACCAGCGCCTGGAAGAGCCTGAAAAACCGCACCGCGACGATGGACACGCTGGTCGCGCTCGGGACGGGTGCGGCGTGGCTGTATTCGATGAGCGTTAACGTCTGGCCGCAGTGGTTCCCGATGGAGGCGCGCCATCTCTATTATGAAGCGAGCGCGATGATTATAGGTCTGATTAACTTAGGCCATATGCTCGAAGCCCGCGCGCGTCAGCGCTCGTCGAAAGCGCTGGAAAGATTACTCGATTTAACCCCGCCGACGGCCCGCGTGGTCACCGACGATGGGGAAAAAAGCGTTCCTCTCTCAGAGGTGCTACCCGGTATGACGCTTCGTCTCACCACCGGTGACCGCGTGCCCGTCGACGGTGAAATCACCCAGGGCGATGCCTGGCTTGATGAAGCCATGCTGACCGGTGAGCCGATCCCCCAGCAGAAATCTCAGGGCGATGAGGTGCATGCGGGTACGGTGGTACAGGACGGCAGCGTGCTGTTCCGCGCCAGCGCCGTTGGCAGTCATACCACACTGTCACGCATCATTCGGATGGTCCGCCAGGCGCAGAGCAGTAAGCCGGAAATTGGTCAGCTTGCCGATAAAATCTCCGCCATTTTTGTGCCAGTGGTGGTCGGTATTGCCCTGCTGAGCGCGGCAATCTGGTATTTCTTCGGCCCGGCGCCGCAGATTGTCTACACCCTGGTGATCGCCACCACGGTACTGATCATCGCCTGCCCTTGTGCCCTTGGTCTGGCCACGCCGATGTCGATTATCTCTGGCGTCGGACGCGCCGCCGAATTTGGCGTACTGGTCCGTGATGCTGACGCCCTGCAACGGGCAAGCACGCTGGACACCCTCGTCTTTGACAAAACCGGCACGCTCACCGAGGGCAAACCGCAGGTAGTGGCCGTTAATACCATTGGCTGTACGGAGACGGATGCCCTGCGCCTGGCCGCCGCGCTGGAACAAGGCTCCAGTCACCCGCTGGCGCGCGCCATCCTTGAGAAAGCCGGTGATGCCCGTCTGCCGCAGGTAAGCAACTTCCGCACCCTGCGCGGTTTAGGGGTCAGCGGTGAAGCAGAAGGCCATACGCTGCTGCTGGGTAACCAGGCACTGCTAACTGAACACGGTGTTGATACGTCCGTGCTGGACGCTGAGCTGAACGCGCAGGCCTCTCAGGGCGCGACGCCGGTTCTGCTGGCGAGGAATGGTCAGGTGGCGGCGCTGCTGGCCGTGCGCGATCCGTTACGCCAGGACAGCGTGGATGCCTTGCAACGCCTGCACCATGCGGGATATCGCCTGGTGATGTTAACCGGTGATAACCCGACTACCGCTAACGCCATCGCCAGAGAAGCCGGGATTGATGAGGTGATAGCCGGCGTACTGCCAGATGGCAAAGCGGACGCCATCAGGAAATTGCAACGTGATGGTCGTCAGGTGGCGATGGTCGGCGACGGCATCAACGACGCCCCGGCGCTGGCGCAGGCTGACGTAGGTATTGCGATGGGCGGCGGGAGCGATGTCGCCATTGAAACCGCGGCGATCACCCTGATGCGCCACAGCCTGATGGGTGTGGCGGATGCGCTGGCGATTTCGAAAGCCACGTTGCGCAACATGAAGCAGAACCTGCTGGGGGCCTTCGTCTATAACTCGCTCGGCATTCCGATTGCCGCCGGGATTTTGTGGCCGCTGACCGGCACCCTGCTGAACCCGGTTGTTGCGGGTGCGGCGATGGCGCTCTCGTCAATTACCGTGGTGAGCAACGCTAACCGTCTGCTGCGGTTTAAACCGAAAGCGTAGAATCCCGGAAGCTGGCCGGGTAAGCGCAGCGCCGCCCGGCTTTCGCCTATTGCGCCCCCCTTCCCCACGCGCTAGCATGAACCTTTCCGTTTATGGAGCGCGTATGGGTCTGTTTAATCGTATAAAAACATCGTTTCGCGCCCTTTTTCCCCGCCGTTATGCCTGGCCCGGTATGGATATTTCGCTTCCGGGTGGGCAGCAACTGCACCTGGTGGGAAGCATTCATATGGGCACGCAGGATATGTCCCCCCTGCCCTCCGGCCTGATTAAACTACTGAAGCGCGCCGACGCGCTGATCGTCGAAGCCGACATCTCCGGCCATGAATCGCCGTTTGCCGGGCTGGAAAGCGACCGCCCCCTGGCTGAACGTCTTAACGAGACGCAGTTGGCTGAGCTTACCCGTCTTGCGGATGAGTCCGGCGTCTCGCTCTCAATGCTCGACACCCTGCCCCTGTGGCAAATTGCCATGGTGCTACAGGCAACCCAGGCGCAGCGCCTGGGGCTGCGCGGCGATTACGGTATCG
>ENA-UOZH01000365-UOZH01000365.1-food-metagenome-genome-assembly--contig:-NODE-365-length-14396-cov-5.130674_pt1 | contig 14396 bp, 16 predicted proteins | sample MGYA00249888_ERZ772728 | MGnify/ENA primary metagenome ERZ772728 (study PRJEB29005, sample SAMN08379450) | food metagenome | isolation source: cheese spiked with Escherichia coli O157 | study: EMG produced...
CTTTGTCTAAATTATACAATAGTGACTCTAAGATTTAAGGATAACATCACAATAACCTTAATTTTTAGATGATAATTTCTCATTTTTTACTTCGCATTTATAAACTACACTATAGTTAACGCTTACGACTCTGATTGCAACAGAATTTTTTCTTAATTCATTACTAAAGCAACTATTATTCCTAAAATTGTTCCACCCATCACTTGAATTGGTGTATGCCCCAATAATTCTTTTAAATTTTTATCTACTTTGATTCCGGCATTTTCGACATTTTGTAACATTCGATTAATAATTCTGGCTTGATTTCCTGCCTGTCTTCTAATACCTTGGGCATCATATAAAACAACGAAGGCTAAAACAGTAGCAATAGCAAAAAGCGATGAATCAAATCCTTGTCTCAATCCAGTAGCCGTTGCCAAAGCAATAACCAATGAACTATGAGAGCTGGGCATTCCACCTGTTGCAAAAATTAATTGCCAATTAATACGATGTGTCCGAATAAGTTCGATAATTATTTTAATTAACTGAGCCAGAGCCCAACTCACAATGGCTGTCATTAAAATTTGATTATGAAAAATCTGATTAAAAAAGTTCATAATAGTCTCCTTTTACTAATAAAAACCTACTAACTATCAGTAACTCTATTATACATCATCTATCTTTTATTGATGTCTGATTTGCTGACAAATACAGAAAGTCTGTCAGTAAATATAGTTCTTTTTTAAATACAAAAAAAACAAGTTTAAACTTGTTCTCTAAGCTTTTCTAATTGTTCATTGAATATCTCAGGAGCATCAACTTGGAATTCCATAAACTCACCAGTTGTTGGATGGTCAAAACCTAATGTTTCAGCATGCAAAAATTGCCCTTTATTAGGTGTCAATGTTTTATTTGGCCCATAGAGTGGATCACCAGCCACAGGATGACCAATGTAATTCATATGTACACGAATCTGATGTGTACGCCCAGTTTCCAAGCGTAATGCAATCAAAGTATAGCCATAAAATCGTTCTAAAACCTCAAAATGAGTCACGGCTGGTTTTCCGCCAGAAACTACGGCTTGTTTTTTGCGATCTTTAAGATTACGACCAATTGGCGCTTCAATGGTTCCTTTATCATTAGCAATTTCACCGTGGACAATCGCTAAATAACGACGTTTGCTAGTCTTATCTTTTAATTGTGCTGCCAAACTTTCGTGTGCTTTATCATTTTTGGCAATCATCAAAAGACCACTCGTATCCTTATCAATACGATGCACAATTCCTGGACGAATTACACCATTAATGCTTGAAAGATCTTTGATATGATACATGATTGCATTAACCAATGTCCCTGAAGCATGACCGGCTGCAGGATGAACTACCATTCCTTGAGGTTTATTTACTACTGCAACATCTGAATCTTCATAAATGATTTCTAGTGGCAAATCTTCAGCAACAATATCAAGAACTTCCGCTTCCGGAACTTCAAATTCAATCCTGTCCCCTACTTTTACTTTATACTTTGCTTTTTTTGCTTCACTGTTAACAAATACTTTATCATTTTTGATAAGTTCTGTCAGTAAGCTCCGTGAGTATTCTGTTTGATTGGCAAGCGCCTTGTCAAGACGTAAGCCTTTGTTTTCTTCGTTAATTTTTATGATAGGCAAGTGTGTTTTCCTTTTTATAAATGTTAAATAAAACTTTCTGTCAGTGATTTTTTAATCAATTTATTTTGTTTCTTTGTCTGTCAAAATTGCAATGAAAAGAAGAACAAAACCAACAGATAATAAGATATCCGCAATATTAAAAATTGGAAAATTAATAAATTCAGTTTGGAACATATCAACAACAAATCCTTGACGAATTCGGTCAATAAAATTTCCCAAAGCACCCGCAATAATTAAAGTTAATCCAATAAAATACCAGTTTTGTGCCATTTTTTTCCATAAAAACCAAAGGGCAACAACTAAGACGATCGGTGTTAAGATAAGGAAAAACCATTGTTGACCTGAAAATGAAGACCAAGCTGCTCCATCATTTTTGATATAAGTTAAACTAAGAACATTAGGCCAAATTTTTTCTGTATCTCCAAGCTGAATATTAGCAACAATCCAATTTTTAAAAATTTGGTCAGCAACAATTCCGACAACGATAATAACAAGTGACAGTAGTTTTTTCATGCTTTAATTATAGCATATTTCGCAATCTGATAGCTCGCTAGAACAGTTTTTATCCTATTTCAAAATAAAAAGCGCATTTAAATAAATGCACTTATAGATAAATTAGCCAATCTTTCTCATTAAATCAACCATTTCAATTGCTCCAACCGCTACTTCAAAACCTTTATTTCCAGCTTTTGTGCCTGCACGCTCAATGGCTTGTTCTATATTTTCAGTTGTTAGTACACCAAACATGACCGGAATATTAGAGTTTAAGGAAACATGAGCAATCCCTTAGAAACTTCATTACAAACAAAATCATAATGAGAAGTTGAGCCTCTGATGACAGTCCCTAAACATATAATTGCTTCATATTTATTGGAAGTCGCCATTTTTTGGGCAATAATGGGAATTTCAAATGCACCTGGAACCCATGCTATATCAATTTCTTCTTCCTGGACTCCATGTCTTTTGAGTGCATCTAATGCTCCTGACAAAAGTTTTGCATTGATAAATTCATTAAATCGAGCAACTACAATCCCATATTTTGCATTCTCTGTTCTTAAATTTCCTTCAATAATTGTCATATTTCTATCCTTACTTTCTATTTTACTTTAGTCAAACAAATGTCCCATTTTATTTTGTTTTACTTTTAAATAATCAAGGTCAAAGGGGTTATCTTTGATTTGGAGAGCTACTCTTTCTTCAACTACTAGACCATATTTTTGAAAATCATTAATCTTTTGCGGATTATTAGTCATTAATTTCAATGATTTCACCCCAATTATTTTTAAAATTTGTGCTCCAATAGAATATTCTCGCTCATCTTCTTCAAACCCCAAAGCTAAATTAGCTTCAACCGTATCAAGTCCTTCATCTTGAAGTGAGTAGGCACGAAGTTTATTAATCAAACCAATTCCACGTCCTTCTTGTCGAAGATATAAAAGCACGCCACGCCCCTCATCATTTATTTTTTTTTAATGCTTCTTCTAATTGTCCACCGCAGTCACATTTCAAAGAACCAAAAGCATCACTAGTTAAGCATTCTGAGTGAACGCGGCAAAGAATAGCTTGACCGTCACCAATATCTCCTTTAACTAAAGCAACATGGTGCTCACCATTTATTTTATTGACAAATCCTAAAATATCAAACATACCATATTTCGTCGGTAGTTTAGCTCTAGTCACCTGTTCTACTTGTAGTTCATTTTGCTTAAGATACTCTTGAATAGCTTTAATTGTGATATATTTCAAGCCCCACTCTTGCGCTTTTTCCTTCAGTTTCTCCTTATGCATCATTGTTCCATCTTCGTCCATTATTTCAACGCAGACACCTACTTCTTTTAAACCAGCCAGACGCAACAAGTCAACCGTAGCCTCAGTATGACCATTTCGCTCAAAAAGACCATTTTTCTTGGCAATAAGTGGAAATACATGACCTGGTCTACGAAAATCACTTGGTAAACTCTCGGCATCAACAAGTTTTTTTATGGTTAAGGCCCGTTCAAAAGCCGAAATTCCTGTGCTAGTTTCAATATGATCAACCGAAACTGTAAAAGCTGTTCCATGATTATCTGTATTTTTCTCTACCATTGCTTCTAATTGTAAATTCTTAGCATAAGTTTCACTGAGTGGTGCGCATATCAATCCTTTGGCCTCACTTGCCATAAAATTAATTATTTCTGGACTGATAAATTCGGCCGCACAGATAAGGTCGCCCTCATTTTCTCTATTTTCATCGTCACTAACGATAATCATTTCCCCTGCTTTAAGTGCAGCAAGTGCTTCTTCTACTTTATTATATTGGAACATTTTATCTCCTATAAAAATCCGTTGTTAAATAGCTTTTCTTTAGTTACTGAAGATTCTTTCATCGAAGAACTACTATCGCCCCATAATTTTTCTATATATTTCCCCAAAATATCATTTTCTAAATTAACAGTATCACCCACTTTTTTATCTGCCATTATCGTTTCTTTGAGCGTATGTGGAATAATGGAAACACTAAAAGATTTCGACTTAACCTGAGCAACTGTAAGACTAATCCCATCAATCGTAATCGAGCCTTTTTCGACGGTGTATCTCATTAAATTTAAGCTCGTTTTGATTTCAAACCAGATGGCATTTTCTTCTTTTTTTACTTCTAAAATCTGGCCAACTCCATCAATATGCCCTGACACAATATGCCCACCAAATCGGCCATTTAATGGCATCGCTCGTTCTAAGTTAACTTTGGCACCCACATTTACGGTCCCAAGATTTGAGCGATTTAGACTTTCAGGCATAATATCAGCCGTAAATTCTTTTTGATTAAATTCAGAAACGGTCAGGCATAAACCATTTGTTGAAATAGAATCTCCAAGTTTCATATCCTCTAAAATCAAGGAAGCACGGATACTAATTTTGAAGGATTTTTCTCTTTTTTGCAGGCGACTCACTTCCCCTAATTCTTCAATTATTCCTGTAAACATTAAAGAAGCTCACTTTCTAATAAAATATCTTCTCCTAGATAGGTTATTTGAGCCCCTTCTAGGAGATAGGCTTGATTGGGTTGCTCGATTCCATGTCCTTCAACTGGACTTGGTGCTTCTTTTCCACCAAATATTTTAAGGGCAATATAAGTTTGAACTTTTTGGACTATCCCTGCTTTTAATGCCGAAGCATTTAATGTTCCTCCACCTTCCAAGATGATACTGTCAATCCCCTTTTCTCCTAACTTTTTGGTCAATTCTTTCAAATTCAATCTTCCTTCTAGGCAAGAAACTAAGATAATTTCACAACCCGCTTTAAGAAAGGGAGCTTGTTTTTCGGGGTCAGACTCAGCTGTAGCAATAATCGTTGGAATTTCAGTAGCTGTGGAAACAATCTTGGAAGCCAAAGGACTTCTTAAATGAGTATCACAAATGATTCTTATCGGATTTTTTCCATTTTCCAACCTGACAGAGAGTTGTGGATCATCTAAAATAAGCGTTTCAACACCAATCATAATTGCCATAAAATGTGAACGGTCTTGATGTACTTTCTGTCTTGCAATTTCACCTGTAATCCATTTTGATTGACCTGCTGATGTCGCAATTTTTCCGTCTAAAGTCATTGCATACTTCATCATGACATAGGGAAGCCCTTGACTAACATAATAAAAGAAAATTTTATTTAATTCTTCACATTCTTTTTCTAAAACATTGAGAGAAACTTCAATTCCAGCTTCTCTCATTGCTTTAATTCCTTTTCCTGAAACCAAGGGATTGGGGTCTAAATGCCCGATAACAACACGCTTAATTCCATTTTTTATAATCGCTTCAAAACAAGGGGGTTGTTTTCCCTGATGCGCACAAGGCTCTAAGGTCACATAAAGCGTGGCTCCTTCGGGAGATTCGTTACAATCCTTAAAAGCATTGATTTCCGCGTGAGCTTTCCCATATTTTTCATGATAACCTTGACCAATAATTCTCCCTTCTTTGACAATAAGGGCTCCTACTTGAGGGTTAGGGTTGACATTACCACCTCCTTTTTTTGCAAGTACAATTGCTAAATCCATGTAGTATTCGTCTTTTTTCATCTATTCATCCTTTCTAATAAAAAATAAGACCCTAAAATAAAATTTCAGGGTCTTTTGATAAATTTTCTATTTTTTTTTGAGCAAAAAAGCAGCTCAAAAAACCAAAAATGGAGTGAATTGTATCAATTCACTCCAGAGTTTTAGGCTAAATAGACATAATACTGACTAGAGTATTATGGTTTTATTATCTTCTTTCATCCAGACTATACTGTCGGCCTCGGAGTTTCACCGAATCATGCTGCAAGCAGCTCGCGGGCTATACCGCCGGTAGGGAATTACACCCTGCCCTGAAGATTTATTCAATTGTAGCTAAAGTATAGCATTTAAATTTAAAGATTGTCAAGAAATAAAAACGTATTCTTTAAGTTAACAAATTAAAATCAAACATTAAAAGTTCACAGACAGATAGTACAAGCGAACATCACCCTACTTTATTAAAGTCCACTATAGTTAAATATTATTTAATTTTATAATCAAAGCCCCCAAGAATTTTTCCTGTCTTGTCCTTTAAAACAAATCTCATTTTAAAATTCATCTCTTTAACCCATGATGTTCTGATTTTGTAAGTTTTATTCCTTCTGCACTCTCCATTCCCTCTATTATCCATTTTTTTATCATAGGCATATCATTTTTGACATAAGAAACATAATCATTTTCGACTATCAAAGTTACAACAATGGTATCTGTGCAACTTTCACTTGCTTTAATATCTATATAAAATGGATTTGAACCTTGAGAAGTTACAAGTTGCTTTTTCCCATTATTTATCGTGTGAGTTACCTCGTCTAGTAACTCTTGTTTTTCTACCTGATGATAAATTTTCGCTACTTTGGAAACACTAAAAAGGGTAATCACAAGAGATAAAAATATCATCCCCACAATCAAAGGAATTAACCATGGCAAAATTCTTTTCTTTTTCGGAGTAGTATCTGTTTTCTGTGTATTTTTGTTCATCATTTTCATCCTTTGTTCTCATGAATTAAATCTCTTATAATTCAGCCAGTTATAAAGCATTTGAAGATTTATCAACGGAACTTGGCTTTTTTGAATAATTGAACCATATAATTTTTGTTGAAGTTTGGATATCGTTGCTAAATTATTTTTATACTCCGTGACACTAAATCCTTTTTCGGTGTTATTTTCAATAATGAATATTTTTTCAAATCTCCCTTGATTACTATAATAGACCTTATATTCTTTTATTAATTTATTTTTTGTGATATTGAAATTTAAAACGTATCCAATTTTCTTTCTTGTATACATATTTATACCTGAGATAAATTTATCCTGATTCAAAGGAGATATCCCCTCTAAATCCTCAAAAGTTTTTCCTATCAGAATACTATTGTTCACAAAATCATATTCAATCACACCTGTCCTATCACTTACAGTGTTCACTACATCTCTCCAATTATCATAACGACTTTTTTCATTAAGATTAGGAATATAAATACTATTCAGATTATCTATTACGGCGCACATAACAGGGGCTGTCCCTGATTTATGAGGAATATTCTGCGCATAATAAATTGAATAGACCCTAAAATTATGGTGCCCGTATCCAATAATGATTAATACAGAAACAATAAATATTAGGATAGGCAAAAATACTTTTCTAAACTTACCTCTTCTTTTTTTCACCATACTCATGAATTAAACCTCTTATAATTTAACCGATTATAGAGCCACTGAAGATTGATTATTGGCTTTTTTCTCTTTTGAACGATATCACCATAAAGTTTATTTTTCCAATAGGATAAAATCTCTTTATCCTTATTTGTAGGAATCGTTCGACTCTTATCTCCTATATCAATTGATAACAATCTACCCGAACGATTAAATTCATAGGCCCTGTAAATATTATCGTTTTTATCAGAAATGACTAAATTATATGTATTCTCAAAAAAATACCAACTGAAACTCACAAAATCTTGATTTGCCCTGTGATATTCTATATCAAATTGAGAAAAATTGTATGTGAAATACCTATTATATGACTGAACCCAATGTTGATTATCTTTGAATCTGTCTATTTCTGTGCTCAAATCCGCATGTGGAAGATAGACGCTTGATAAATTAAAGATAACTGCACACATAACAGGGTCTGTTCCTGACTTATGAGGAATATTTTGTGCATAATATATTGAATAAACCCTTAAATTTCGGTATCCATATCCACTAATTAATAATACAAAAACAATAAAAATGATGATAGACAAAAATACTTTTAAAAACCTCCCTTTTCTTTTTTTCACCATAGATTTTTAAACCAATTACCAACTGATTTAGCAACTTTTTTTACTGTATTCATGAATTAAACCTCTTATAATTCAACCAGTTATAAAGAAATTGAAGCTTTATCGACGGAACTTTCCTTTTTTTAACGATAATTGAATAAGCATCCCTTTTCCAATTTTCTATATTTTTTAAACTCAAATCTGTTGTTTTTTTCCTTAAATTATAAAATCCTTTGTTATCTAAGTTTGATATGTACATCAATCTCCCAGAAAAGTCAAAAGATAGACATTGACTTTCAGAGTGTTCAAAGTTATAAAAACTTGTTCCAGCCTTTCCAGTAGAGTAAATTATTTGGTACTTTACCTTAGGTCCAATAGGATTATACTGAGGGAAGCCGACAGAAAGTTGAGCAGTTTTGGATAACTCAACATTTATTACAGTTTGTATAAAATCATATGTAATATCGCCCTTTTTATTACTTACAAAATTTACTACATCTCTCCACCTCTCCACATGGCTTTTTTTATTTAGTTCCGGAATATAAATATTATCCAAGTTATCTATTACCGCACACATAACAGGGTCAGTACCAGTTCTATGTGGGACATGTTGAGCATAATAAATAGAGTAAGCGTGGAGATTCTTCTCTATTGAAAGAAAGGTCCATAATAATAAAATAAGTAAAACAAGTGGGAAAACCAAAAATAATACAATCTTTTTACGTCTTACCATAGACTCTTAAACCAATTACCAACTGATTTAGCAACTTTTTTTACTGTATTCATGAATTAAACCTCCAATAATTGAATAAATTATATATCCACTGCAAATTTATTTTTGGTGCTTACCGATGAGAAACAATAAAACCGTACATTTCATTCAATTTTTCTTTAACAATGATGATATATTGTAGCGTAGGTTTTATTGTCTTAGGTGTCGTTTCTTCAGAATAAGTCACAGAAATAAATTCACCCTTTGAATTAAAATTGTATGTATATGGAGTTACAAAGTCAATTAAATCGAGACCACCTGCCTCAGGTTTTAAACTAAAAGATAATTCTCCTTTCTTGAAAACCGAAATATCATTAATTTTTAATCCTTCAAAGCGATATTCAATATCCCCCTCGCTAGTTTTCACTCGCACTCCTCCAAATGGAACATTGTAGTTAGCATTCGGAATGTATATGGCATCCAGATTATTAAATACCGCAACCATCACACGGTTCGTCCCTACCTTATGAGGCAAATGCTGGGCATAATAAACAGAATATTTTCCAAGATTCACCCATCCTTGGAATAGCACAACCAAGGATAAATTCACGGTGAAACAAACGCTAAACGTAATAATTAGAACTTTACGCTTCTTTTTTACTTTTTCCATAGGCTCTTGAACCATTTTCCTATTTGAATTTGCCTTCATTCACAAAATTATAGATAAATTGAAGGTTTATTTTTGGAACTTTTCTATGAGAAATAATTGGGCCATACATTTCATTTTGCAACTTATTAACCGTATTTAAAGCTGAAACCCGATGACTACTTAGAACATTGGTATTGCTATCAATAAATTCAGCAACGAGAGTTCCTGCTCGGTTAAAACCATAATAAGTATTTTCTGTAAAATCATAAATACAATATGGAAATTGGGAATCACTTTGCAAAGATAACAAGACATCGCCATCCTTTGTAGATTTTACAGTTATCATAGTAGGACTGAACATTCCTCCTGCTTGATAATGAATGGTTTTGTCCTCGGTTTCTAGCATTTTATTTCCATCATTATCCAAAGAATTGTACGGAATACAAACATCTCCTAAATGCTTAAATACAGCAGTCATTACGGAGTTTGTTCCTGTTTCATGAGGAAGATTTTGGGCATAGTATATGGAATATTTCCCTAGGTTTCCTCCAACAAATGATAATGTACCAATGAAAAGTGCTAGACATGAAAATGAGACGGTTAAAATCAGTATGACTTTTTTTCTTTTCATCATCAGTGGAACCAACTTCCTATGGTTTTGGTCACTTTGGAAACCGTTTTTCCTATATTGGAAGCAATATTTACAACCGTATGTACTCCTGAATTGATCCATCCACCAACCGTGTGAATCAATGACTTACCTGCATTTACCACGGTATTAACAACGGGTGCAACATAGCGATTATAGACGTTTGAAACTGCATTGGTCACATAATTGACAGTAGGAGCAACATAATTATTATAGACATTTCCCACCCATGAGCTTACAGTTCGATAGGCCGTTTGAACTCCGTGCCAAGCATTGCTTGCTTGTTGACTGACCCACGAAGCGAGCTGTGCAGCTTTTTGAGCCGCTTGCTTAGCAACTTGTATTGCAGTATTGAGTGCTTTTTGAGCCGTTTTTACACCTTGGTTGATAAAAGTTTTTACGCTTTGTCCTACTGCGATTGCCTTTGCCTTGAAACTATTGAAAACTTGTGCAACTGTCTTTGTCGCATTTTGATAATGAGAAATCGCTTGATTTTTTAATGCTGAGGCTGCATTTTTCACTGCGGTTATCGCATGAGAACTTGCATTTTTAATAACAGTAGCCGTGGATTTCATAAGCCCTTGGGCTGCTTTGATATTTATCTTAACCAACTGCCCTACTAGCTGTCCTGTCATTTTGCCATTGTTAATGATTCCCCCGCCTTTGCCAGTAAATCCATCTTTCAAACCTTTGGCTAGACCTGCCAGCCCGTACACAGAAGCCATTGAACTCAGACTCAAGAATACCAGAGCTGCACTTCCTAAAAGTATTCCAGAATTTCCTTTCGTACCTGACATTGATTGAAGGTACATCGTTTCACGAGTTTCCATGTTAAGGTTAGCCATGCTATAATACTTAGCCATCGCAGCGGCTTGTGAAAGACTCGCAAAACCTGGATAGTGAGTTAAAATATAAGCATCCATATCTGCATTGACATCTGCGCTTCCTGATTTCGTGGTAAAGTTACCCATATTAGTAAGAACATCACCAATCAAACTATTACTCATCAGCTTGGTATTATTTGCTTCAAAAAATGAAATTCCACCAAACACTCCAGCATATGGATTTCCTACCCATCTAACGGGGAGCCCTGCTAATCCATCTCCTAGTATGCCTGTTAATCCATTCTGATTATAAGAGGCAATGGAGGTGCCTAAGTGTGATAAATCTACTGTCGAAACTTTTTCGACTATTTCCTTGAACTGATAATTAGTTCCAGAACTATAATTTAGTCCATTGGGTAGTGCATTCAATGGTTTTTGAAGTAAACTCCCAAAATCTGACCCTCCATAGTGTACTCCAGCCAAATAATCCGCAAAACCGTCATTAGGATTTTTTTCAAGGCTGGTAGAGGCCACATATAAATCAGAGTATAATTCTTTTGCCTGATCTACTGTGATGCCCAAATTCTTTGCCATGTAATAGTAATCTACGCCTGATACGACATTAGGAACGGTCTTATTATTGGCTACACTATTATAGTTTGGATAGATAATATCCGTTTTTCCGCCAGCCATAATCAGAGGAAGAGTGACAGAACTTGCCTTACCATTATTAACTGGCGTGTAAGTAATACTTGCCTCAGGGTTTCCTATGTTCTGGTAACCAATTGTGAAACTAGGCGTATAAGCTGTCCCTTGATAATAAATATTATTATTGTGGTTCCCATAATAAGTGGGCAAATTATGATTATAGATGAGGTTGATGACAGGGTTGTTCTTACTAGCATCATTCTCGGTTAAATTCACAAAGCCAAAACCCTTAATCGTTGGGATAGGAAGATTGTAATCTTGTCCTGTAAATCCAAGATAATGGTCAGTCTCTTGGATTTTATGTCCAAACTCATCGTAATAATTTACTGTGAAATTTTGGCGAATTTGAGTGTTCATGTGAGCTTGTAGCGCTGAGCCAAACAAGTCATAACGAACACCTTGTGCAAAGAAATAGCTGTCATCGGCCCGTTTGGGTGCTGGTGCATAGTAATTGTAATAGAACTCTGAAACAAATCCAGCACCCAAATAACCACCATAAGGAAGACTAGCCACACCATCTAACCCTGGATAATTCGGCGAAGCGTCGTAGATAGTATCTCCATCTTGTTTGAGATTGGTCGTTTGAGGTAAAATGGTCACGAGATTCGCTAGGTTTGTTTGGACGCCTTGTGCATTGTCAATATCTGTCGTGATAAATGAAGCAACAACCGGAACTTCTGTCGTCGTATCATGTTTGACAATCTGGTAAATCAAACTAAGCGCATTTGCCCCATTGTATAGACAAACAATAGAATTTCCGCCTGACTCCGCGATATTTTGTTCGCCAGTAAAAGTAAGTCCTTGCGGAATTCCTTCTGCTCCTTCATTGGCTTGCCAACTGTCTTTATCACTTGATGCTACTGTATAAATCATATCAAGGTCAAGACCAGAGAGCGATTTTCCGACATAGGTAATACGCCCACTATCTCCGTCATTCATGGTATAGGTGGTAGCGGGAATGATTGGACCATCTTGTACTCCAAAATTTTCTTGATTGAGTTGTCCGGTAGCTGTGCCTTTTATGGCAATGACTTGGGTTTGTTCTGACCAATGTAGCCCACTAGGATCAAGAAGATTATCATCGGTAATGTCTTTTCCCTGAAGCGTGATATTAACACCATCAAAAACAGCAGAACCTGTGGCATTGTTATCTACTGCTCCTGTAACTTGAATGTTTGTAATTTCTGTACTTTTTGATTGTGAGGGATTTGTTGGTTTTCCCTGACTTTCTGATGATAAGCTCGTCGTTGGATCACTAGTTTGAGCTTGTGTCGCTGTGGTTTGAGTAGTGACATCTGCTGTTGTAGTAGTTTCATTTGCAATCGTTGACGCAGGTTCATTTATCGAACTTTCTCTACTTGCTTTTGTTAATGATATAGCGATTGAGTTTTGGTTCGATTGAGTAGGCGAATTTGTATCAACGGTTGAACTTTCAGTAGTTAAAATATTTGTGGAACTTGAAACTTGAGCTGTATTTTCCATATTTGATACTACTGCTGGTTCTTCAGTTGTCGAGTCAGAAGCGGCAAGAGAAGAATTCACAGTTGGACTTACAGGACTGCTTTGAGTCGTCACATCACTACTTTGTGTCATTGTTTCTGTATTAGAAGGGACTTCGTCTGCTTGAGCAGTCAATCCTATACTTCCAATAACAAAAATTAAAAGTATTCCGCTACTAAAAAGCCAGATTTTACCTGACTTCCACGTACGGAAATGATGTTTTTGTTTTTCCAATGCTAAAATCTCCCATTTTTAATTGTGTTACTATTCTGACTATTCAAACAGTATATCACAAGAAAAACAAATTGTAAAATTAAGAAATGTTTTTGTAATCAAATGAAATCACGCGCAGATTATAGAAGTTATTAATCAAATTTTGTTTTTATTTATTTGCTCAAAAATTACAATTTTGCTAAAATGGCTCTATTAGAACATAGGATATCTTATCATGCAAGAAATAAAAATAAACCCTCAACTCACTTGGCTTTCTTTTAATGTCGAAGACCTTAGAAATACTTCTGAACTTGCTACTTATGGTATTGACTTAGAAACGCTTCAATATGCCGAAGATAAAAATGAACGTCCTCACACGGAGTTCATCCCTGATAGTCAAGACTTTGTACTGATTTTCAATAGTCTGGATTTACTCAATTCAGAAGTTCATTATAAGACGGTTCCCATTACTTTTGTAGCACAAAAAAATCGATTAATTACTCTTTATCATCCAGAAAATGAATATTTAATTAATCAAATTAAAAAATATTGTTTTCAAAATGAACCAGAAACAGTTTATCATCTTCTTTTCATCAGTTTATTTTTGATTTCAGAGGCTTTCTTTCCTTACTTAGAACAAATTGATAAATCAAAAGAAGAAATTAATCAAAAGTTGCGTGAAAAAACAACAAAGAAAAATTTGTTGGCCCTTTCTGATATTGAAACGGGAATGCTGTATATTGTATCTAGTGCCAACCAAAATACTCTACTACTTGAACAACTTAAAACAAAAAGTATTTACAGACAGTTCAATGAAACTGAAAAAGAGCAGCTTGAAGATGCAATTATCGAAGCACAACAGCTTGCCAGTATGACACACCTTAATGCTCAAATTCTTGAACAATTAGCAGGAACTTATAATAATGTCCTTAATAATAATTTGAATGATAATATGACAACTTTGACAATTGTTTCTGTACTTTTGGCAGGATTAGCAGTCATCACTGGTTTTTTTGGAATGAATGTACCACTTCCACTTACTAACCAAAAAGATGCTTGGGTTTGGATTATTGGTGCTTGTATTATTCTTTGGCTACTTTACGCGGCACTCTTTCGTTATATTATAGGACCAAGACAATAAAAAAATCAGCCAAAGCTCATAATATAAAATTAAATATAACGCTTCCAATAATTTCAAGAACATC
>ENA-UOZH01000371-UOZH01000371.1-food-metagenome-genome-assembly--contig:-NODE-371-length-14071-cov-29.887272_pt1 | contig 14071 bp, 15 predicted proteins | sample MGYA00249888_ERZ772728 | MGnify/ENA primary metagenome ERZ772728 (study PRJEB29005, sample SAMN08379450) | food metagenome | isolation source: cheese spiked with Escherichia coli O157 | study: EMG produced...
GAGTGAGCGTTTCCGGATTCTTACACAGCCACTGGATCGGTCAACTGATCCTTAATTGATCGGCATTACTTCCCGGAGAGGCATTTTTTTGTATATCTGACATTTTTATCACCCACTATTAATTTAGTGGTGGATACTTTGTCTAAAGCATCGGGAATTTGCCATTTCCCACGTCCTTTTTTAGCCCCGCCTCAGCCAGCCAGGGGCGTTTGATCTCGTCAAATTCCCCGTAACGGTCAAAGATCGTGGCGTTGACAATACCGCTGTACGTTTGCCATACACATTCATAAGCGGCCCTGACGGCCCGCTAACGCGGAGATACGTCCCGGCTGCGGGTAAAACTTGCCGGGACCACTCCGACCGCGCACAGAGGCATTTTCATCGCTGACAGGCCGCATGGCCTAACAGGGCTGGAGGGTGACTGGTGATATCCGGACGACCGTACCGGCTTGCGCCGGGCTTCGGCGGTTTGGCTATGTGCCATATGAAACAACTGAGTGCCGCCTTACATGCGCTGGCGCGCATTATTTGCCTTGTTCCGTCTGAATGTAATCACTATGATTAACAACTAATCGGATATGCAAATGAAAAATAATACCGCACAAGTAACAAAAGTAATTACCGCACATGTGCCATTACCTGTGGCTGATAAAGTCGACCAGATGGCTGCCAGTCTGGAACGCTCCCGGGGCTGGATTATCAAACAGGCGCTTTCTGCATGGCTTGCCCAGGAGGAGGAGCGTAATCGCCTGACGCAGGAAGCCTTGGACAGACAGCCTCGGTACTGACAATCCGTTACCGGTGCCACGCTGATGGAACTGAAGTGGACCAGTAAGGCGCTTTCTGATTTGGCGCGGTTATATGATTTTCTGGTGCTTGCCAGTAAACCTGCTGCCGCCAGAACGGTGCAGTCCCTGACACAGGCACCGGTCATTCTGTTAACTCATCCACGTATGGGAGAACAGTTGTTTCAGTTTGAAACCAGGGAGGTCAGACGAATTTTTGCTGGCGAGTACGAAATCCGTTACGAACTTACTGGCCAGACTGTCTATGGTTTCCGTACAGTTTCTCATTCCGACAGAGTTTGTCACGCAAAAAATCGCAGATTTATGGATTGAATTTTCTTCAACCGCAGGACCTGACGGAAAACAAGTGATTTCCGTCAGGTAGAAACCGCTTAGCGGGTGTTATCGCAGAAATGCCCACGGCTCCCATGAATGGCTCCACGGCGAATCTCCCATCAGGCAAACGTAAACCCATCGTCGTATGTAGCTATTAAGCCAGTATTGGTAACGTCGGTGCACACCTTTCAACAGAGATGGGAACCAAAGTGTCAGATATGCAAAAAATGTGACTCCAGGTCGATGAAAAGACAGCCCTAACCCTACTCCCCGGAGTATCCATCTCATAACTTGTGCCTAAAAATGGCATTAACGCCAATCTGCTGTTCAAATGACGCCAACAATGGCGCTAGGGAAAGTTGCTATTACATTCTTCACAGCGTCTTCAGCTACCTCCTGTGACTCTCGATGCTGCTGCCGTACAGTAAGAACCGTCCATTGAGGACTCAGAAGCCCTCCGTTTCAGCCGTGAAGTAACGCTCTGATACAGGAACTGAAGCGATGAGCCCGTTACCTTACGGTCCTAAAATTCGGCAGCTTGTTGGTACTACCGATACGCGTAACAGCTTCAACGGTCTTGCCGCAAAAGTACTAACGGCGCTGAAAGAGGAGCCGATGTCCGGCCACGTCTTTATCTTCCGGGCTCGCAGCGGCAGTCAGGTCAAACTGTTGTGATCTACCGGCGATGGCTGTGCCTACTGGCTTGGTGGCTGGAGCGTGGTCGTTTCGCATTGCCCTCCACGGAGGTCTATCCTTTTTAGGATGCGTTGTATATTGTCCAGTATTTTACGGATATTTTTTACCATGTTCGCGTATTCATGATATATCACCGAAAGTTGTGGATGAAGAGAGTCGGGGAAAGTCGATGAGCGAATGCGGTATCCGGTATCCGTGAAAGCGTGTTTCTCTGGTGTTTTTTCGGGAGTAAGAGAAAGGGCGGGGGGATACATCCAGGCCTGACGAAATCGCGCCGGATTAGTAGCAGTATAACGGACGGTGTGGCGGATGTTTTTGTGTCCAAGGTAATCCTGTATCAAGCGCGTGTCATTTCCGCGTTCAGCAAGTGCAAAACCACACGCATGTCTCAGCATATGAGGATGAACCCTGACAGTCAGTCCTGCCATGACACCATATGCACGGATAATCTGCCAGAAGCGCTGACGGGTAATGTGGGTGCCATTACGTGAGGGAAAAAGCCACGGGCTGTCCGCAGATGACGAGCATAGTCGCTCTTGTAACCACTGACTGATAATATGGCACTCTTCGGTACTGAGCGGGTGAATCGTTGAAAGACCGCCCTTGAGACGTCGTATGGAGAGTGTGGATGCAAGGGGATCATAGTCTGTGAGTTGCAGGGAGAGCAGTTCTGAGGCGCGAAGACCGTGAATGAATGCGAGATAAACCATGCAATAATTACGTCGGGAGTGCTGTTGGGCTGTATTCAGAATAAGCTGAACTTCATTTTCGGACAGATAGCGTCGAGACACGTTATCATCTCCTGTCAGACAGATATACTTCATGAGCATTCATTTCGACACATGCTTATGCTCACTGGACCGAGGGCGGCGATATTACCGAAAAAAAGAGAAAAAATACCACTTTTTATAAATGGGTGGTTTCTGTTGTTTTTTTACCGCATTGTGCGGACTGTCTGGCCATGAAAAATGGCTTATATGACACATAATATTAGTGAGGTTATAAATGAAACAGCGTAAATACCTGACTCAGTCAGAAGTGGAACTTCTGCTCGCAGAAGCCGGCAGAAGTAGCACCCCGGAGCGTGACAGTTGCCTGCTTTATCTGAGTTTCATTCACGGGTTCAGGGTAAGTGAGGTCTGTGCCCTGCGACTGACAGACGTGAACCTGCAGGATAGGAGTTTATATATACAACGGATGAAAAATGGGTTCAGTACGATTCATCCGATACAGAGGGATGAGCTCCGGATACTGAAGGCATGGCTGAAAGTCAGGAATTCCCTTCCGGGGGCCGAGAGTGAATGGTTATTTGTTTCTCGGCAAGGGACTGGACTGACGCGGCAGCGTGTATGGCAGGTTATAAAGTGCCTAGGGAAACGGGCTGGAATTGAAGTGAATTCGCATCCTCACATGCTGAGACATGCGTGTGGTTTTGCACTCGCTGACCGTGGAGTAGATACCCGGCTGATACAGGATTACCTCGGCCACAGGAATATCAGGCATACAGTGGTATATACGGCGAGCAATGTGGAAAGATTTCGCAATATCTGGGTGAAAAAGAAGCTCGTGATGGACAAATAGGACCAAACTGTAAATAATTCTATTTATTTCGTTTCCCTTGTCAAGCTCATCACTCTCAATCAAGTTAACATGTTGATTTTAAATGAAAGCAACTGATTTCGTTATCAGTGTGCCACTGCTTGCAGTGAAAAAACTCTCCCTGATAGCTCCCTCAAACTCTCCTAACTCGGAAACGTACAGGATAATATGTCGATAATCTTGTGATATACGCACAATAATCAATGTAAGTGTACGTTACTGACACACAAATAAGATGAATAAACCAGCAAGGAACAAGTTTTACATAATGGTCCTAACTGTAAAACTAGATTTGCAGTTAACCAGACCTGCTGGTCTGCCTGTAGTCGCCAGCCTGAGAGCCATGGAGGTGTGATGTCGCAGGAGATACGCAGGCTGGCATCCTGACTGATGAAGTGAATGGTGCTTTCTCAGGCCTGCGGAGCAGACGGCGCGAAGAGAAAATTATCTGATTCTTTCTTGTTGATAAGAGGACATTATGAAAAAGGCAATTATGTCTCTGGCAGTGGTTTCTGCTCTTCTCAGTGGTAGTGCTATGGCTGCCGTGAGCGCAAATGGTCAGGCTGATAACTCGGCAAGTACTGCGACTCTGAATTTTACCGGAAAGGTGACCTCCAGCCTTTGTCAGGTTAATACCAGTGATTTGACTAAAACGATCTCTCTGGGGGAGGTGTCTGCAGCTACTTTAAATACTTCTGGTGCTCACTCACCGCTTCAGAGCTTTACTGTTGGTCTGTCAAACTGTGATCCGAGTGTTTCTGATATCACTTATACCATCCGTGACGGTAATGGTTTGTCTGCCCAAAATGGTGCAACGTCTGCTTATCTGATCCCGTTATCTGGCAATACGTCTGCATCTGGTGTGGGGGTATTCATTACAGATTCACAGGGTAAGGCGATTCAAATTGGTGAGACCAAAACTGCTGGTGTAACACAGGTTGATGGTGAGGCGCAGTCAGAACAGACTATTTCTCTGGCTGCTTACATTAGTAATGTAAATGGTGCTAAACCGACTGCTGGTACTGTTGATGCGACCGGTATTATGACCATCAAGGCATCTGCAGCTGTTGCCAAGCCTTAATTAATACCCGTTCTTTTATCTTATTATTTTCATGCTTTCGGACCACTTCCGGGTGGTCCCTTTTCGGGGCTGGTTTATGCGTAAATTCTCTTCTGCTTTTATTCTTACAGGGGTGCTGTTCTGCTCATGTGCAGGTGCTGCATCATTTGGTCCCCGTGAAAGCATGCTGATTTTTGACGGGCGACAGGGCAGTACCTCTTACAGGATGGATAACTCTGACGCCAGACTTCCCTGGCTGGTTCAGGCGTGGGTTGAGGATATCGACGAAAAACGCATCGATGTCTTTACATCTGTGCCGCTGGTCTTTCGCGTGGAGCCCTCATCCACCTTCACCGTCCGCATTGTGAAAAGAGGTACTGTCCCGGAAGACAGGGAAACCCTGTTCTGGGCAGTATCCAACTCCCTGCCTGGTGGCGGGCGCACCGAGCAGAAGGCGGAGGGTGACAAAATCAGTGCGCAGCTCAGTCTCGCATACCGTTTTAAGGTGCCCATGATTTACCGGCCTGCTGCACTTGCCGGCAGACCTCAGCAACCGGAGTCCCTGCAGTGGCGTGCTGATAAAGGGGGGGGGGTGACAGTTCATAATCCCACAAGTTATGTTGTTCAGCTTAATTATGTGAACGCGGGCGGTAAACGTTATCAGGGTAAAGGCGTTTCATGGTTTATCTCGCCGGAGAAGAGCGTGACGGTGGATGTTAGTGCCGGTACCGGCAGTCGCATAAAATATGGCGTCGTGAATGATTACGGGGCGGTGAGCGAATATGAGGGAATCGTCCGTTAATATTTTTCTGCTGAATGTTTTATTTGTACTTTCTTTATTTATATCAGCGCAGGGGAAGACACAGGAACCTGAAAGAGGGGTCGCTGTGGAACCCATGAAAATAACCGTGAAGAACAGCCGTGTTTTTTATTTCATGGTTTATAACGACACAGACAACGAATATATCATCACAGCACGGGTTATCAGGGGAGACGGCCGGGGAAATACGCCCTTTGCGCTGAGTCCGCCAGTCCGTCTCCTTAATAAACGGGATGATGTGAAAGTCGGGCTTATTTATCTTTCGAAAAAAGAAAGAGACGACAGGGAAAAGGTATATTACCTCTCCGTTTCATTTATTCCCCGGCAGCAGAAAATTGTCGGGAGGGAAGGTGTTGCTGTACCTCTTGTTCTCGAGCAGCAGATACCTGTGGTGACTGAATAATAAATACATCCGGTACTGACGGGGTATTATGCAACTGAGAAAAAACTTATTATTACCATCACTGCTTGTTCTTATCAGCCACCGTGCAGTGGGCGGAGATTATTTTGACCCGTCACTGCTGGCGGCCGGTATTGAGGGTGAAAATATTGATCTGTCTGTATTCTCACATCCCGGAGGTGGAATTGAAGGAGAGCAGGACGTCAGTATTTGGGTGAATGATAACTTCTACACCCGTAAGACATTGAATTTCCGTAATACCGGGGATAAAGGGTTGCTGCCCGATTTCCCGCCGGATTTCTTTGATAATCTACTGGATGCAGGGCACCGTCCGGAACAGAAGGATGGCATTATCTCTTCTGCTGATTTCATGTCTCAGACACCCTACAGCAGTGTCACCTTTAATCAGGGAGAAGGCAGGGTGGACATCCGTGTGCCACAGGCTTTCCTGGGGCGTGCAGCACAGTTACGCTCGGCACCGGACACCTGGGAGAACGGCGTTCCGGCCCTGCTGATGGACTACAGCCTGACCGGGAACCGGAATGACTCTGATGATTATTCATCGCGGAGTCTGTATGCCAGTGCCCGGTTCGGTCTGAACCTGGGACCGTGGCGGTTGAGAACGTCAGGTAACTACAGTCAGTATCTGACTGATTCCCGGTGGTCACACAGCCGTAGTGAGAGTACCAGTTTCTACAACACCTACCTTGAGCGTGACATCAGTGCACTGCGTGCCTCCCTGCGTATCGGTGATGTGTCCACCGGTGGGATGATTCTTGACTCGGTCAGCTTCCGGGGTATCCGGCTTTACAGTAATGATGACATGCTAAACTCCCGTTTGCGGAACTACTCGCCGTCCATCCGGGGATTTGCGCGTACGCAGGCGGTGGTGGTGGTCACCCAGAACGGGCGTCAGGTATATCAGACCAACGTACCTGCAGGTCCTTTTGATCTGAATGACTTCAGTATCTCCGGTTATTCCGGTGACTTGGTGGTCACGGTCAGGGAATCGGATGGCAGTGAGCACAGCTTTATTCAGCCGTTCTCCACGCTGCCGGAGATGAAGCGTGAGGGAGTATCAGGATTTGAACTGTCTGCAGGGCGTTACGATAACAGCGGCTCTGAAGATTATTATGATGACCCGTCGTTTGTATATGGAGCATGGTCCCGTGGCTTCAGTCACGGCATCACCGTGTTTGGTGAAACACTGCAGGCAGAAAAATATCAGTCGGCAGGTATTGGCAGTACCCTTTCGCTGGGGCAAGTGGGAGCGGTCTCTGCCGACGTTTCTGTATCACGTGCTGAAAAGTATGACGCTCTTCATACCGGTCAGTCATATGGACTGAAATACTCCAAAAGCCAGGTAGAAACCGGCACAACGGTGACACTGGCTACTTACCGTTATTCAACGAAGGATTTCTATTCCTTCGGGGATTTTGTGTCCCGGACGGAGCAGGCCCGTTATATGTGGGAAAACCGTCTGAAAAACCGGATGAGCCTGAGTCTGAACCAGTCACTGGGTATTCTGGGCTCGGTCTCTCTAAGTGCATCGCAGCAGGACTACTGGACCAGTGGCGAGGTGAACCGCTCGCTCTCGCTGTCCCACAGCTTCAACTGGAAAGATATTTATTTCAGCACCACCTTCTCCATGGACCAGATGAGGGGGAGTAACTACGGCTACGATAACAACCGACAGGTTGATTTCTACATGAGCGTTCCGCTGAGCCATCTGCTTGGACGGGGGGAGCCAACCTCCTCTTCGGTATCATGGAGTGCGACACGCACGGACCGCCAGCTACGACAGACTGCCACATTGAGTGGCAGTGTGCCTGATACACAAATGCGTTACCGCGTGGGAGGATACTGGGGCAATGGTAGTGCTGATGAGGGGCAGAGTGTCTCCCTGACCTGGAACGGTGATTTCAGCACGGCATCTCTGGGGCATACCCACAGTGGTAGGTACAGAACGACGGATTTCAGTCTGTCCGGCTCTGCGGTGGCCTGGACCGGTGGTGTGGCGTTTGGCAGCAACAGTGTGACGGACAATGGTGCTATTGTGGTGAATGCCAGCGGTGTGTCCGGTATCGGCACCAGTGCTGGCGGGCGAACCACCTGGACGGGAACGGCGCTGATTTCATCGCCACAGTTATATACCGAAAACCGGGTTGACCTGCGTACTGACGGGCTGCCGGACGATATCGTGCTGGCAGAGACGTCAGCACGTACCGTGCCTTCCCGTGGTGCAGTGGTTGTTCTGGATTACACCGTGTACCGGGGAGGCCAGGTGGTGTTCACCCTGAAACGTCTTGACGGCAGCGTACTGCCGTTTGGCACTGTTGTTTCTCTGGACGGTATGCCGCCGGGTAAGGAGAACACCGGTATTGTGGGGGATGAGGGCCGTGTTTACCTAGCCGGTGTTCCGGAGAAAGGCCGACTGACGGTGAGCAGCGGAGGGAAACAGTGCCATGCGGATTTTGCCCTGCGTCAGGACAAAAAGCAGTCCGGCCCTGTAACTGAAACTGTGGCGGTATGTCGATGAGATACATGATTCTGATTGTCCTGACCTGTCTGTGTGTCGGTCAGGTGCTTGCGGAGTCCGGTGGTCAGACACCGTTTCCGGAAAAAAGCCGGGTGATTATCAGGGAGAATGAGGCGGAGGTTACTACGGGTAACCTGACGGTCACCAATCCCGGCTCCCGTCCTTGGTTGATGCAGGCCTGGCTTGAGGATGAAAACGGTGTCAGGGAGGGGCAGGTTTATCCGGAGCTGTCACGGCTGGAGGCAAACTTTTCCCGCCGTCTGCTGATTGCACCTTCTCTGTCCCGGTGGCGTGAGGGACGGGAAGGGCTGAACTGGCTGGTTATCAGACTGATACCTTCGACGGCACCAGACAGTAATAACAAGCTGACCATTCCGGTGGTACTAAGACTGAAAGTGTTTCTGCGTTCACGCACTGCCGGAGCAGAACAGGAAAAACCGGTGCTGTCCTGTGATCTCCGTTCGGGAGGCAGCCTGATGCTGCATAACTGTGGCCGACATTATGTGACGCTGACGGATATGAAGGACAGTCGTGGCAGGATGGCAGAAGGCATGCCGCTGATGTTGGCGCCGGGAGCTCAGCAGTCTGTGGGAAATGGAATGACAACAGGGCCATACAAATACGCTTATGTGGATGATCGGGGAATTATTGAACCCGAGAGAGTTATGTGTCGTTAAGGGAACAGCCCCCCGACAGAATGCTCAGAAACGCCATGTCAGTTTCGGAAGGAATTATAAATGAAGTATTGTCTCAAAATTATGGTGGGTTATTTGCTCTTTGTATCTGCCCGGGCCGTCTGTGCTGATTCATTGTCACAGTCCATGAATATTAATCTTGCAGTCAATATTGCACCACCGGTGTGTAAGCTGACAGATGCGACGCAGACAATTGATTTTGATGAGGTTCAGATATTTGACATAACAATGGGATATGTAAAGAAAAATGCAACTTTTGCCTTTACTGAATGTGCTAATGTTAACAGTGTTACAATTTCTTTTTCCGGTAATAATATTAATCAGGACAGGAACTTTATCATCAATAAGCAGGGGGCAGATAATGCCACCGGAGTTGCCATAAAACTTTATGATGAGCATCAAAAGGAAATACGGTTAAGGGAACAGCTCAATACAGAAGTAAACAAGCAAAGTTCGTTTAGTTTTTCCGTTACTGCTGTGGTGGTGAGGGAGAACGGCCTGAGCGCACCTGTAACAGCCGGAAAAATAGATACATCTGTTAATTTGAATATTACATATAACTGATACAAAGCATTAATACGGACAAGCCAGAAATATGGGGCTGTAATATATGAATAATGTTTTCAGGATTTTTAAACTGTTACTCTGTCTGATATATGTGCCGACCGCAGCAGCGGATTACAATTTTTCAGGAAGCAGCCAGTATGTTACCGTGAATCAGACTTTTAACATTTCGGATAAAGATGCTGTTCCTGGTCAGTGGATAAAACTGGACATGGTTAATATGAAGACTGCAAGTACTGTTCCGGTGGAAACATTAACAGACTGTCCGGGCGATTTATTGTGTACTGGAGGCGGAATATCACTTGGCTACACAGGTCAGGCCAAATATCGTTTTTATCTGAACCGTACTCCGATCACTGTAACTGATGATGTCGGTAATAAGTATCAGCTGACGGTTGCATTCCCTGATGGAAAACCTGTCATAGGTGTTTCAGAATTTAACAATATGGGGGGGAGGAAGTGGGATACAATCGCTTCTCTGTCAGCAGAGGCCGGCGACTTTACATCTCCGAAAGACTCACAGGATGTATTATCATCGCCAGTTACCAAGGCTCAGGGATGGTGTGGAGCTATTTCAGGATGTTCCTCATACCAGATAGCATCTTATCCATATACGACCTCAGGAATGCCATATATTTATTTAAAACTACCCAGTAATCTTTCTGCCAGAACCATCAGTTTTTCAAATCAGGCAGTATTGAATATGCAGATGGAAATAAGCAAAAAGCAGGCAGGAATTACAGTGGAATCGGAAAAGGTGTACCTGTACCTGAGTGGTACAATAACTGTGCCGCAAAGATGTTATATAAAGACAAATAAAAACAATTTTGATTTTGGTACAGTATATTCGAATGGTGCAACTGGTCCGATAGGACAGTACACGATGACACTGACAACGGATTGTTATTATGCCCCTGACAAGACAATGCAATACTTAAAAATGGAGGCTGCATCCGGAGGAATGTTGACTGACGATAACAAAACATACCAGATCGCTGCAGACTCATCTTCCCAAAAGGCGCTGGGTATTATCTTTCAAATCAATGGTATTGCAAACTGCAGTAATAATGTATCCACAGGCGAAAATTCGTTTAATCAGGAGTATCTTATCCGCACTATCAGTTATCAGGCTCACAATACAGCTACTGATACAGTGAATTTCTCTTTGTGTAAGTATGGTGTACCGGCAATATCGGAAATAGGACAGAAGAATATCGTGTTAAAGCTTACGTCCCGATGGGTTACAGCTTCTTAACAAGTCGGAGAGCAATGGTCATGCAGATATGACGCCTCTCCCGGGTATATGAAGAGAGACAGAAACTCAGTGCCATTTGGTAAGTTGTACAGGAATGATGCTGAGTCTGTATATAGGTTTGTGCGATTGTTTAATTTTGATATGCTCAATTCAGCATAAAAGCTGGTTGAATTACATACAAAAAAAAGTTACATACTCTGAACGCTGGATATCTGAGAGCGTTCAGAATGCTGTGTCACGTTAAAAATTCTACAACGTCATCACAGTATTCTGTCGCCCTTAGAAATAAATGGCTAACTGTGACAATGCAAAATACCAGCTCAGGACTGGCATTGTCCATTTTTTCTGTGCGTTCATCAGCCCCAGGTAAAGCAGCTTCAACAGACTGTTTTCATTCGGGAAGGCACCTTTTGTTTTGGTCGGCTTTGTGACTGCTCCCCGCCCTGTCGGGCGAGGCTTCCCACTTCTCAGGCTGCAACCGTCTGTATGACGGATTTTCGCTGGCCTCTATAGGCAGAGACGACGAGTCCCGCCGCCTTTAGTTCCTGTATTCCTTTTTGCCGGATGTTGAGTGTCGCATTGATATCGCGGTCGTGCTCTGCACCACATTCAGGGCATCGCCAGGTGCGTTTATGAAGCGGCATTTCCGGCATTTTGTGACCACAACAGTGGCAGATTTTCGAACTGGCAAACCACTGGTCGAGTTTTACTAGGGGAACGCCTTTTTCCGCTGCCTTGTACTCCAGCTTTGTGATGAAGCTGTGCCAGCCCACATCACCTATCGCTCTTGCCAGATTGTGGTTTTTCATCATGTTGGCTGTTTTCAATGTCTCCACAATCACCGCTTGGTTTTCGTCAACAATTGCACGAGAGAACTTGTGTTGAAAATCAGCACGGGTATTCGCCACCCGCTCGTGTAAGGCCGCAAGACGGATTCTGGCCTTTTTACGATTCGCGCTTCCCTTTTGTTTGCGGGATAACGCTTTTTGCTTGCGCCGCAGATTGCGGCTGGCATTGATGAAATGACGAGGGTTCGGAACTTTTGTCCCATCAGACATGATGGCGTAGTGCCCAGGCCCCATATCCAGACCTGTAACACTGGATATCAGCGTGGGTTTTTCCGGAGCTTCCAGACCATCATCACAGAGTAGCGACGCATAATATTTACCCGTCACAGTGCGGGTGATGGTGATACTTTTCTGTTTTCCATGAAGCTCACGATGAAGACGTGCTTCAATCGGGGCAAGTTTGGGGATTTTGATGGCATTATCCAGTACCTTAATCCCGACACAGTGATAGCTCGATTGTTTTCCGTTTTTATGTTTAAACGTCGGGAACCGTGCTTTCAGCTTCGGATTAAAAAAGTTGGAAAAAGCTACATCGAAGTTAATTACCGCCTGCAGCAATGCCATTGAATCAAATTTTTTGAGCCAGGCATACTTACGGGACTTCTTCGCCACAGACAGCAACGGCTTTAAATCTTTGCGCGGATTTAAATTCACCCCATATCGCTGGTAAGTGTGTTTTTTGATGTGAAGAGCTTTATTGTACAAAAAATGTACCACTCCGAACTGGGCATTGAGATATTCAGCCTGTTCCGGTGTTGGGTAGATGCGTACTTTTGTTGCTCTTAACATAGCCACTACTCATTGGTACAGGTTTTTATGCTAACACCGTAATAAATTTTTAAAGCCCTTCCTCCCCGCTCGCACTGGCGAGGGTTCTCGGCGGTTTTTCGCTGATCTGTCTGTGAACTGATTCGATGGCATTGGTCGTGTAGTGGTAAGCCAGTTCCCGATAGATAAATGGCATGGTCCTGATGGAGAACCCAACAACAGCAGATGCTATCTTGGACAGACAGGTACATAACTCACACAGAGAGTCCTTCAGAGAGAGTCCCTGAGGAAAAATCCCCCGACAGTGGAAAGCACCGAAAAAACGAGTTAAAAAGCAGTAGAAAAAGTTAAGTTCCCGGTTGAGCGAATGGATGCGAATCGCTGATCGAACTTCGATGCCAATCCGTAATCGAATAGAGCGGAATACGCATAAAAACAAAGGATTATATCTGAGATATCAGGCCAACAGCATTAAAACACGGCGGGTAATCTCGTATCTGACGTTAGCGGAGAATGTCTTACGATACACCATGCTAATTTTAAAACGAACTGTGCTGGGAACAGTTCTAAATCATCTCGCTAAAACCTACCAGAATATGGTGTTGTTTTATTAGCGCTGATTTATGGGGAGCACTCAGCGCCGCCGAGCGGTTTTTTTATACCAGAAAAGTGGAGCAGTACGTTAAATGTGCTAGTGGTTGCAAATACGGGGCTTTCCGTTTGCATTTTTGTAAAGCGATATATACTGATCTTGCGACCAGTAATGTTAGGTAAATTGATATGAATGAAGCCTGTTCTGTTGTTTTTATTCATTCCCCGTTTGCTGTGTTCTTTGAAGGAACAATGCTCTCTCTGGAAAGTGGCAGTGCACTTCTTGTCAGGGGAGGGGGGGGGCCGTTATCACCTTTTCATGAATGTTTTCGGCGAATAAGTTTCAGTGAGTCGACAATATGTCGTTACCTGTTGAGTGCAGGAGAAAAGCAGGGTGTTGTTTCAGTCCGGAAAACGCCACGATATCTTTGCGTGAGTTTGCCCGTGCCGGAATTGATGAACATCCTGATTGATAATCTTAATGAGAAAAAGACTAATCAGGATAGCTTGACTGAGATGCTTTCTTTTTCGTGCCTGGCAATTTTTTCATCAGAGACAATGTTTTCGTCGTTCCTGACAGGATGCATCAGCAGTATCAGTGGCAGGCTTGGTGTGTTGTTTCATACAGACATTTCAGCAAACTGGACTCTGAGAGATGTATCCTCACGGTTATATATAAGTGAAAGCTTGTTAAAAAAAAGACTGAAAGAAGAAGGTACCTGTTTCAGTGAGTTGTTGCTCACGGAGCGGATGAGAATGGCTGCAATGCTGTTGAATCAATATAGCTGCGCCATCAATAGAATCGCTGCGCAGTGCGGCTATAATAATGCTTCTTATTTTACCAGTGTATTCAGGCGTTATTTTGGGGTCACCCCGGCAGGTTACAGGATGGCTGCATTCAATAGAAGGGATTAAGTTCTGTTCAATAAGAATTGAATTTTGCAGTCATTATATACAGGCCAGCGATGGAGCAATGCCGATCAGTTGACCGATCCTTAAACTGCGGCATTATAACGGCTTCCACAACAAGGAGTCGCTTTCTTATGCCACGAGCCTGTATATAGATTTGTGTAATTGCCTGATTTTGATATGTTCAATCCAGCATCAAATGAAGG
>ENA-UOZH01000398-UOZH01000398.1-food-metagenome-genome-assembly--contig:-NODE-398-length-13408-cov-48.986220_pt1 | contig 13408 bp, 13 predicted proteins | sample MGYA00249888_ERZ772728 | MGnify/ENA primary metagenome ERZ772728 (study PRJEB29005, sample SAMN08379450) | food metagenome | isolation source: cheese spiked with Escherichia coli O157 | study: EMG produced...
TATTGGGCCGTTGGTGGAGATATAAGTGGATCACTTTTCATCCGTCGTTGACAATAATTGCTCGTCGAATCTTAGACGTAATGCGTCTGGCAAATAAGAGCGAAAGCCGGTGATATCTTTTGCTGTCTGAAAATTCATCGTTCGTGTCCATCAATATAGATGGACGCGATTGTTGCCAGACAGGACAACCATCACAAGACGTTACAGACGGAGCGCTTACGGTCGGAGTGGTCCCGACAAGGGTTTACCCGCAGTCAGGGCATATCTCCGCGTTAGCGGGACGTCAGGGCCGCTAACGAGCGTGTATGAAATCAGTTTGGATATTGGGGTTTGGGGAGTACTGGAACTCAAAAGGCGGTTAAGCGGTTCAATTGAATGGTCAATAACAGGTAAATCAATCTGTTGAGATCAACAACGTCTTTTGCTCCGCAAACGGCCAAGATTAGTGGAAAGCCAACTTGGCCCCCCCCAAAACAGATAGCCAAGAACGCAGATTCACGATGTAAATTGGCTGGTTGATTTTTGGCTATTTAAAATGACCGCTTAACGGCTGTTATTGTTCCACTGAGCCTCAACCCCCATTTGCACATGTGCAAATCTTTCAGCTCAAAGGAGGCTAATCATCACGGTAATTACGTTCAAATCCCCTGCGCCCTCTTGCTGCCCATTCAGCATTGAGTACCACATAACGCTCCCAGCGTTCACGCAACTGTGCGAGCTTTATCGGTAATTCTTTGGTGACAAAGGCTTCAGGTATTTCAAAGTCATCAAGATGCCCTTCCAGGAATGCATGGACGCCTTCCAATACATCAATCAGAGTGATGTTGTTACTTTGTTGCCCTTCAAGAAGTGGCCCCTGCCAACTATGCCAGAAAGTCTGATGGCGCAGACAACTTTCGTCATTCGCGAGCCGCCATAAATCCATAAAGATTCCTCGAGCAACTTTGAACGGTTGTTCATCAAAATGTTCGATGAGAAAGAAATAACACGGAATCTTGAGCGCGTTAATTCGCGCAATTTCAATTTCAGCATCACGGCGCAAGGCAATCAGATTGCTAAAGCGCGATCGCATACAGGCTACAGGGTTCAACACCCTTACCTTTTCATTCATTTCAGGCATACCGGGGCCGGTTGCTTCTACATAAAACGGGGCAGTATGCAGGTAAAGCTTTTCCCCCAGAAAATCAGAACGGTCGAAGCCTCCGGGCCGATCGATAATATCCACCACATTTGGCTCGTCAGGCGCATCCGGTACGGCAAATAAACGTCCATCATCCCGTTTGATATCGTGTGTGTCCTGATCGATAAGCATAAACTGCGCAAGGGATGGGGGCTGACCGTCTTTGTTTTCCCACGTTTTCACGTTGAGCGTTTTTGCTATAGCCGCAATATCATCTTTCCGGGCACTGTAGTCGCAGTCAACAGAAGTGGTGAGACGCTCATCAGGCAATCTGTCGCCGTATTGTGCATGATAATAGGATATCCAGTATTGCACAGCCTGGCCGCCAACAGTGATAACGGCATGTTTGAGCTGGTCAGCGTTGCAGATCAACTGCTGATTTAGCAGGTACATCTGCTCATAGGGGGGAATAACGTCTTGAACTGGCATAAAAAAACCATCAGCGAATGATGGTTTATTGTGCCTCAAAGTTCAGGATCAGGCAAAAGCGATAGTATGGGAGAATTTGCTATTGGCTGACTTACTGAAACGGCTTTTCACGGCAGGCTTGTAACCAGCACGACCACGCAAAACCTGCACCGCTACGGCTTCGTAGCGTTCATGCTGCTTTTGTTTAGCTTGTGCGGGAGACATAATTTTGTACCTGATGGTGGTTATATACAAATAAGCTGCAGTAACTATACGTCACGAATCTACGTCACGCAATAGCGTACTATTGTTGCAATTTTGATGTACTTCCAGACTACTGTCTCATCCTGCAGTGCTTCCCGTTCTGCCTGCATTCCTTATTTACCGTATGTCCGGCTCAGTTAACCGGATTCAAATTCCCGGTGTCCCTCCCGTCCGGACCGGTAGCAGACAAGCCCAGGCCTCCTGTAACAATAAAAGGGGTTCCAAGCCGCAACCGCCGAAATTTCCGGAATGCACAAATTTTGCGTTCGGCAACCTGTACGTAAGACCGCCGTTAACCGGACAGCAAAGAAATAGCTGTCTGGCGCGAAAAATCACTGCCCGGGGGGCTAAGCCGGAATCCCAGAAAATTCCGTCACTAAAGCGAGTCACAGACAGCTTTGCATGACATTGAATAAGTGACGGGTTATGTGACGAATTCAGTGTCGAAATCGTTGTTTCTGTGAGTGTCACTCAATCGGTCGTATATGTGACAGGTGTAACATGTTAATCGGGGATATGCGGGTTTCAAAAGCAGATGGTTCACAAACGAATGATTTACAACGTGATGCATTAATCAGTGCAGGGGTTGAGGTGACTCATATTTATGAGGACCGGGTATCAGGCAAACAGGAAGAACGCCCCGGACTCTCTGCCTGTTTGAAAGCTTTACGTTCTGGAGACACACTACTTGTATGGAAACTGGATCGTCTTGGACGAGATCTGCGTCATTTAATCAATATTGTGCATACACTGACCGGAAGGGGGATCGGATTAAAGGTACTGACGGGACATGGTGCAACTATCGATACGACAACACCTGCCGGTAAACTTGTATTTGGTATTTTTGCAGCACTGGCTGAATTTGAACGTGAACTCATTGCAGAACGCACAGTTGCTGGTCTGGCTTCAGCAAGAGCCCGGGGAAGAAAAGGGGGACGGCCTTACAAAATGACACCTGTGAAATTACGTTTTGCAATGGCATCAATGGGACACCCTGAGACAAAAGTCAGTAGTGTCAGCGCCAGTGATATAAGACGGTAAAAATGGGGCTGCGGACTATTTCCTGGACTCTCAGGAGATAAAAGATGTTTACTGAAGAAGAAAAAATCCGCGCCATTGAGCTTTATTTCAAATATGGTAAGAAGCTGGCTCCCGTCGTACGCGAACTGGGCTACCCTTCGAAAAGAAATCTGCGGCGTTGGATCCGCTCATGGGAAGCAGGTGGTGGCGCAAAAGAATCCATTCGTCATAAGCACCGTTACTCCGATGAGCAAAAACAGGTTGCCGTTGAACATTATCTTAACCACGGCTGCTGCCTGGCGTTTACCAGCAGAGCCCTGGGTTATCCCTGCACTGATGTGCTCGCTCGATGGGTTAATGAACTTTATCCCGACAGACGACGTATATTTACCAGTAAGGCCACCCCGGTTGCGCCCTTTGAACCAGAAGTCAAACGTCAGGCTGTCATGGCACTCTGTTCACGACAAGTATCAGCCAGTGAAATCGCCAGGCGTATTGGTGTCAGTCGTGCGGTATTGTATAAATGGAAAGATGAAATTATCGGCAACAGTGCTTACCAGACTATGCGTAAACATAACGAACCTTCCCTGGAGGCAGAACGCGATGCGTTGCGGGAGGAAGTCGCCCGACTGAATCAGGAAATACGCCGCCGGCAGATGGAGCTGGATATTCTGAAAAAGGCGGAGGAAATCATAAAAAAAGACCCGGGCATCAGTATCAGTCACCTGAACAACAGAGAAAAAACAAAGATCGCTGATGCCCTGAGACAAACATATCCCCTGACAGAATTACTGCATGTTCTGAGCCTTGCCCGTAGCAGTTATTTTTATCACCGGGCTGCACTGAAAGCCGGTGATAAATACGCCACGATACGTACGATGCTGACAGATATCTTTAACAGTAATTACCAGTGTTATGGCTATCGCCACCTGCATGCGATGCTCAGGCATGAGGGGGTTCGGCTATCAGAAAAGGTTGTACGCAGACTTATGGTGGAGGAACAGCTTGTCGTCAGCCGTAACCGTCGTCGCCGCTACAGCTCATATTGCGGAGAAATCGGACCGGCTCCGGATAACCTTATCGCCAGAGATTTTAAGGCGGAGCAACCTAATCAGAAATGGCTGACAGATATCACGGAGTTCCAGCTCCCTGCAGGTAAAGTCTGGCTATCACCGGTGGTGGACTGCTTCGATGGAAAAGTTGTGAGCTGGTCTCTCAGTACACGCCCCGATGCTGAACTGGTCAACACTATGCTGGATAGCGCTGTCGAAACGTTAAATGCTGGCGAACGACCGGTGATACACAGTGACAGAGGTGGGCATTATCGCTGGCCAGGCTGGCTGGAAAGAGTGAATGCAGCAGGTCTTATTCGCTCAATGTCCCGTAAAGGATGTTCACCTGATAATGCCGCATGCGAAGGCTTTTTCGGCAGACTGAAAACGGAAATGTATTATGGGCGTAAATGGTCGGGCATCACGCCAGAAAAGTTCATGCAGCAAGTGGATGCTTACATCAGATGGTATAACGAGCGGCGTATAAAATTATCGCTGGGTGCCGTCAGCCCCAAAATGTACCGCCAACAATGCGGGCTGGAATGATAAAGCAGTCCAGGAAATAGTCCGCAGCCCCAATTTTGGGACATTTCCCAAAGCTGCTATCACCACAATTTGTCCGCCCATTCGTTAAAAGCAACAAAAATGATTTCGTCGATGCCTAGGCCATCTGTGAAGCAGCGTCGCGTCCATCAATGCGTTTTGTGCAACCCCGAACGGAATCTCAGCAGGCAATGCGGGCTCTGCATCATGTTCGAGAATCCCTGGTTCAGGATAGGGTAAAAACAACTAATCAGATGCATGCTTTTTTGCTGGAATTTGGTATCAGCGTTCCACGAGGTTCTGCAGTTATTAGTCGGCTAAGCACTATTCTTGAGGACAATAATTTACCTCTTTATCTCAGCCAGTTATTACTGAAACTACAACAACATTATCACTATCTTGTTGAGCAGATTAAAGACCTGGAATCCCAGTTGAAACGAAAGCTGGACGAAGATGAAGTAGGTCAGCGTTTACTGAGTATTCCCTGTGTCGGAACGCTAACTGCAAGTACTATTTCAACTGAGATTGGCAACGGGAAGCAGTGCGCCAGTAGCCGAGACTTTGCCGCCGCAACAGGGTTGGTACCTCGACAATACAGCACGGGGGGCGGACAACATTGTTGGGCATCAGCAAGCGAGGCAACAAAAAGATACGAACCTTGCTGGTTCAGTGCGCCAGAGTATTTATATGAACGCATCCCGTTTGCAAGGCATCCATTGTTTTGACATGATGGGTAGGTTGCAGCTTTATATCCGGCTTTATTGCAGCCGTAACGCTGCGAGCCCCTATGTAATTCGCCGACTCACCCCTTATTTTCACGGCGGACTTCAAGCCCAAAATACTCTTCAGGTTTAGTGAGTCCCGGTCTTACCTGTCTTTGTCATCACACTGGCCGCCATAGCAACCTTTCAGCATTCACCCTTTTGTTAAGAGTTCATTGTTTAACGGTATCAGCGATTAATATGGTCTGATACTGACATGGTTCCTGTCATACTTACGACCATGGGCGGTTATCGCCCATACTGTTCGTGCCAGCTTGTTTGCCATGGCGACGATTGCCACACTGGCTGGACGACGTTTTTTCAGTTCGGTTATCCACGGGCCGGGCTCTTTAGCTACTGATGCCACCGCTCTTGCTCCGTGGATAAATAATGTCCTGAGATAAGTGTCACCACGTTTGCTTATCCTCAGCAGGCGTACTTTACCTCCGGAGCCGGTTTGTTTTGGAACCAGACCGACATATGCGGCGAACTCTCGCCCCGATTTAAACGCTGATGCTTCCCCCATGGTGGCCACCGCTGCCGTCGCAATAAGTGGTCCAACGCCAGGAATATCCAGCAACCGCTTACAGGTTTCATTCTGCCTCGCCACGCTGGTAAGCTGTTTTTCAATATCCTCTATCAGTGAGTCCAACTCATTCAGTCGGTTGTACTGGTTTTCCAGAACCATAATGAGATACGGTGGCAGTCTCTCTTTCATCCGTTCCAGTGCTTCGGGGAACTCCCGCTCCATCGCTGCCCGGCCTTTGTGGATGGATTCACCAAACTCCAGTAACGTCCCGTGCAGGGCATTAATTTGTGCGGTCCGGAACTTCACCAGTTGCATGCGGGAACGGTGCAGAACCAGTACCGACTGCTGTTCTTCTGTTTTTACGGCGATTTCTTTACCCGGCTGCTGAACCGCCATCCAGATAGCCCGGGCATCCATCACATCATTCTTATTGCCCATGACGAATACCTTAACGAAGCGGGCCTGTAACAACCGGACTTTATGACCAAGCTTTGTCAGTTCACGTGCCCAGTGCTGAGAACCTCCACAGGCCTCCATACCAATCATGCATGGCTCACGGTGGCCGAAGAACGTCAGAAAATCCTGTCTACGCAACTGTTTATCAACCACTTCACCCGTGTGCTCATTGATGAAGTGAATCTGAATGACATGTTTTGCGATATCAACGCCAACCGGTGTATATTTCATTTGTGGAGTCTCCAGTCTGAGGGAGCTTTATGCATCCCGTATTGGGCACTATGATGCCGAAAATCTGCGAGGCTCCACACCTGCCAGTTTCACCCTTTTAACCATCATACTGCTCCGTGTTTAATTGTGTGGGATGCATTCATTACATTTATACAAAAACTGGAACACCAGTCAGGCAGGTTGGCCGACTGGGTCCGGGAGTTACTGTGCCGGAAAAGTAACTTTGTCGTGACTTGCGCTCTGGCAAACAAGCTGGTCAGAATAGCCTGGGCACTAACAACACGGCAGCAAACTTACGAAGCATAGTGAGAGTTATATCAGTTTAAACAATCACTCATCTGGTTTTGCGGATACTATACTGATTATTGATGATACGAACGGCCCACCGGCCTGTTGAGGAACCTGTGAAACGGAAAGGCTCTTGAAGCCGTATATTTTCTTGAGGTTCATCAGGGCGGAACTCATCGAGGCGCGGGAATAAAATCCCATTCAGACGCCGGATAGATTCAAGCAAGCCCACTTATCGTCAAAATCGGTGTTGCAAAAACGGGAGTGACCATAGATTCCGCTTTCCAAGCGGCCCCTTTAATGCAGTATGCAAAGGGACTGCAGGCATCAGATCCAGCGACGGGCAGTAAGGTGTTATCGCTTCAGGAAAGCAGTAAACGATACCTCTGGCACGGTAATGTTGCCACTGCACTGGTTCGTATTAACAATTGCGTTATGTACTGTGATGACCCTGAACTCAACTATGCAAACCTGAAAGCCCTGCAAAAACAGCTGGATGAGATGTATACCTACATCCGTAATAATCAGATGATGATCCCAAACTACGGAGAAATGCGCCGGGATGGTGAGCCGGTTTCAACAGCGTTTGTGGAGTCAACAATCAACGAAGTGATCGCCCGACGAACGGCCAAAAAGCAGCAGATGCAGTGGAGTAGAAAGGGGCGCATTATTTGTTACAGACCAGAACTGCAGTCCTGAATAACGAACTACAGGACAAATTCGCCAGTTGGTATCCCGGTTGTATGATAGACGCTCAGAGTAGAGGGACGTTATCCGCGATGGCAGCATAGCTACTGCCCCTGAGTTTTTCATGCTCTCCTGAACGGAAATTTCGGCGGTTCCTGTGTAGAACCAAAATTTATTACTTTTATTGTTTCCATTTTGGAAATCATGGTTTTACAGTTAGTGTTATATGTCGTTGATGTTTTATTTAATATTTAACTGCAAAATAAAAACCTCCTGATAACAATATCACTTTACTTTGTTGTTATGTATAGACACAAAAATATTTATTGGCATATTCCCTCCTGTTGACGCTGGGCGTTAATTATTCCGCAAATGCGGCCAGTAGTACGTCCGTAGAAATTACAGGGCGCGTCGTGGCTGCAACTTGTGAGATCAATTCACAGGGGTTAACAGGGAACACAATTGATTTAGGAGCTTGGAGGCCTACTTCATTCGTTGATGCTCACACTAAAGTTGGGACAAAGTCATTTTCTATTGGTTTGTCAAATTGCACGGGTGGGACAGAAAAAGATAAATCATATTATATAGATGTGAATGGCAATCCAATGGCTGGTCATCCAGAGTTATTTGCCGACTTAGGGACAGAAACTGTTGGTATAGAACTTGAACATAATCAACTGCCGGTAAAAAATGGAGATGCCATTCAGTTGTCCGCCAGTGATCTGGTAAAGGCGTCAGGACAAGCTATTGTATTCAATGCATCTATGGTATCACCGATAGCCTCTGGTAATGTACATCCATCAGCACAGGATGTACAGGCTACAATAGTATTTAACGCAGATTATAAATAAAATCTGATGTGGTGTGGGCGACAGCCCACATCTTTGGGTCTATTTAGAAGCAGCTGTTTCAGCTGGTAGAGCTAACTGGACACCAGTAAAAAATATGAAAGCAGGGACATTAACAGCCGCCGTTACTTTTGAATTCGTGTATCGCTAAAGCATATAACTTTATGCTTTAGTATAATGAGCAATTATATGTTAACTTTCGACAATAAAATTTCAGAAGCAGGGCGTCTGTATAATTTTATTTTTTCACAAAAATTATCTGCTGTTCTTTCCCTTCTTATGTGGTTTGGCATTTCCTGGGGGGGGAGTAGTTTTGCACATGCAAATATAATATCAGGAAACTGGGGAGGGGCTGGGCATATAATCCTTACTCCTTGCCACCCAACCCTCATCATGAAGCCGTCATTTGCGTTTGATGGCACCTATATCCCGAATAAATCAACTGATATAGGGCTCAAATTGGGCTACAACCAGCCGGAGGGTAACAGACTTAGTGGATGTACCGATCTCCCTCCCGGGATAGTGGGATGGTTAAGTGACGATAAAAGTGTATTAGTATATATTGCTGAGGGGGCTTCTGAATATATAAATCTGGATAACAATGTATATGTCGATATGGGTATTAATGCCAGGGGGCAGAGACATATTTACGACCCATATGAGAGAGCCTTAGGCATCTCCTCCCTATTTGGGGTACGTTTCAAACCCGGAAAACGGAATGAACAGATAACAGGTAAATTGGATTCGGCGGTATATATGGTGTGGAATGGAAAAGGTGTTCCCGGGAAAGATTTCTTTCTCCCGGAAGGTTTCTTTATCTTAAACCCTGATGGGTATTCCAGCGGATATAAATCCCCAGTCATTCCAATAAAAAAACAAGGTTTGGAGCCTAAATGTTCGGCTGATATTAGTAATGGTGGGCAGGTTTCTTTGTTCATGGAAAAAGTTCCGGGATATTGTCAATCTGGTTGCCGTCGCATTGCTACTGCCGCAGGGGTTGCAGAAACTTCAGTAAGTGTTTTTTGCTCGATAGAGTCCGAATCGCCCGATTCAATTACTCCGTATATTACTTTTAATGGATTAACGGATGTTGAGTCAGGTCCATTTCTGCTAAAAACCTCTCAAAGCGGTGTTTTCATCTGGGGGGGCGGACACGTATATAGACCCATCCGGAGGTTGCCACTGGTGGGGAAAAAAAACTTCCTATTATTCAGGATTTGTTCCTTTTGATGGAATAACTCCGTGGAAATTGGGCAAATCCCCGGGGAGGAGTATATGGTCCAGGGATATAAAGTGGGGCCTTTGCTTTGATTCAGAAGATGGACGCAAGATCAGCGCAGGTCCATACACAGCTTCTGCCACATGGACTTTACATGTTGATTAGTTTTTTAATCTTAACCTCATTTTATGTGATGGATACTTAAGGAATGGAATGAAATCCAACTAGCATCATTATGGCTATAGTAAAAAAGTTTACCGGAGAAAATGTCCTACGTGCCGCAACCGCCCGCATTGAGTGGGTTTTAGACACGTTTCCGTCAGTATGCTTGTCTTTTTCAGGTGGCAAGGATTCCACTGTGCTTTTTCATCTGGCGGCGAATGTGGCTCGCAGGAAAAAACGTCATTTCTCTGTGTTGTTTATTGACTGGGAAGCCCAGTACCAGTGCACCATTGCACATATTCAGAAGATGCGGAAGATGTACCGGGATGTGACAGATACCTTCTACTGGGTGGCGCTTCCCCTGACCACGGTAAACGGTGTATCACAGTTTCAGCCGGAGTGGATATGCTGGGAACCTGGTGTGATGTGGGTTCGCCAGCCACCGGAAGACGCTATTATGGATATGACGTATTTCCCCTTTTACCGGTATGCCATGACCTTTGAGGAATTTGTTCCGGCATTTTCTTCATGGTTTGCCGCTAACCGGTGTGGAGTGGCAGTGCTGACCGGTGTCCGGGCGGATGAATCCCTCAACCGCTTTATGGGACTGGTGTCCCGGCGAAAACTACGATATGCCGACGATAAACCCTGGACCACGGCGTCGCCCGAAGGGTTTTACTACACTATGTATCCGTTATATGACTGGAAAGCCCGTGATATCTGGATATATAACGCCAGAACCCGTGCCATCTACAATCCCCTGTATGACCTGATGTACCGTGCCGGAGTGCCGTTACGCAACATGCGTGTCTGTGAACCTTTTGGTCCGGAACAGCGTAAGGGACTGTGGCTTTACCATGTTCTGGAGCCGGAAACGTGGAGCCGGATGTGTGAGCGGGTGTCAGGAGCAGTCAGTGGGGCGCTGTATGCCAATGAAAGTGGTGCCTATTTTGCCCTGCGTAAGCGTATCACAAAGCCGGCTCATCATACCTGGCGCAGTTACGCGATGTTCCTGCTGGATGTGATGCCGGAAAGAACAGCAGAACATTACCGTAACAAAATTGCAGTCTACCTGCGCTGGTATCAGACGCGGGGCTTCCCGGATGATATACCGGATGAACAGGAGAATGACCTGGGATGCCGGGATATCCCGTCCTGGCGACGAATATGTAAGACACTCATAAAGAATGATTTCTGGTGCCGGACCCTCTCCTTCAGTCCGAACAAACCCCGGTACTATGAACGTTATCTGCAGCGTATGAAAGAAAGGAGGAAGGAATGGGGGATTCTGTGACGCCTGAGGTTAGCAGGATAAGCAACATGATTCGTCAGTACTTCAGCCAGGCACGACCTGAAGAAGAGACCATACGAGCCCTGAATTATCTGCGCAGGGTTCTTCACGAGGTCAGCCCCTTTGCACAGGAGCCCGTGGACTGTGTACTGTGGGTGGAAGCGGATGAGGTGGTGGCCAATGATTATAATCCCAATGTCATGGCACCAGGTGAGAAGAAACTGCTGAAGCAGTCTCTGGAAAAAGATGGTTTCACTCAACCGGTGGTTGTGTCAGAGGAGAAGAATCATTTCCTCGTGGTGGATGGTTTTCATCGTCAGTTACTGGGCAGGGAGGCAGATACAGGAAAACGCCTGAAGGGCTGGCTGCCGGTAGCCTGTATTAATCCGGAGAGAAAAGGACAGGCTGCACGCATTGCTGCGACCATTCGACATAACCGGGCCAGGGGGAAACATCAGATAACCTCAATGTCTGATATCGTCAGGGACCTTTCGCGTCTTGGCTGGACGAATGAACGTATTGGCACAGAGCTGGGGATGGACCAGGATGAAGTGCTGAGACTGAAACAGATTAGCGGGCTGACGGAGCTGTTTCAGGAAGAGGATTTCAGCCCGGCATGGACTGTTTCTGGGCTACCTTATAGTAAGATATAACTCGACTACCGCACAGCTCAGTTCGACAACATCAGTATTAATAATTTTTCGATAGAGAATCAGTTGAGAGTATTCACGCCCTTACTCTGTAAAGTTATGTTAATATAGTAGAAAAAGTACGCCTGTAAAAACCGTTTTAGAAAAAATTTACCCCAGAGAGTTGGTTATAATGATGGAAGCAAAGAATAATAGTGGCATGCGAGACTGGGTTGTGTTCATAAAAGTTGCTGAAGTTGGCAATCTTTCCAAAGCTGCGCAGGAGTTAAATATTAGTATTTCTGCTGTCAGCAAATCTCTTAGTCGCCTTGAAAATTATATTAATGTTACGCTGCTTCGACGTGATTCCCGCCATTTAGAATTGACTGATGCAGGTCAAAAAGCTTATGTAAAAATAAAATATATAACATCTTCTTTTCAATCCTTACTCGATGAACTGAGAAATCCGAATAACGTTGTCAGTGGAAGTATGAGGTTTTCAGCTCCTGCTATTGTCTGTGAGTTTCTTGCTAACGAGTGGATATGGGAATTTACAAATACTTATCCAAATACAAAAATATATCTTGATTCGAGAGAGCGTAGCGATTTTTTCAGCAACTCACCTGAATTTGACGATCTGGTTCTTAAAAGCGGAAAAATAGAAAATGAGGACCTGATATATCGCAAACTTAGCCCATTAAAGTTAGTGCTTTGTGCAAGTCCATCCTATCTAAAAAAACATAAAAAGATATCACACCCCAGTGATCTGGAAAATCATAGTATTTTGGGAATTCATAACCATGGTCTTTCGGGGCCGCTGACCCTTTATCGTAATGATGAATCTTATACCATAAACACTTCTTTTGATACTTGCATATCTTCCAATAATCTTTTAAGTATTATTAATTTAGTCTTACATGGTAAGGGCATTAATCTCATGACCCCAGTCTGGCTTGTTGCTGGGTATTTGAAAAACAATGAACTCGAAATTATTCTTCCCGAATGGAAAGTACCTGACCTTCCCATATACCTTGTATGGCGTCATCGGCAATACTATTCTCCTTTATTTCAGCAATTCCGGAGTTTTATTGAAGATAAATGGAATAAACGACCACAGGTAGAGTTACAAGGTAATATTTAGGGAACACGTAATGAATAAACCCGCGAAGTTCTGCGTAATTACAAAGCCGTGATTAATGCACGGCGTCGTGATATGGGGCAGAAACTACTCGCCATCGCGCAGATTGTTGATGAAATGTACGATGCTGTGGTGAATCAGCAGGATGTTCTCCTCGGCGGTCACTACATCCTTCCAGACAGCAGACACAGTACAGGAGGTGAGAGGCCGCCTGTTAATCCGAGCCCCCGGCAGAAAGCAGTGTGTGACTGTATGCCGGGAAAACTGTGCGATATCACAGTGACAGAGCAACTGCGTATTACCGTGAAGGAGATCGGGTGAGTAACGGCGTTTTTCAAGGTTGAGGGTGAGTAGCGAGGTTATAGGAAATTATTTCTCCATTATAAAGCTCCATGCTGGGCGACAAATACAGCTTCTTGCCATTCACTTTAAATTCAGTGACATCTGTAACCCACTTCTCGTTGGGGCGTTTTGCATCAAGAGATTATCGCAAATTCGTCCTTGTTCTCCTTTATATGAACGGTATTTTTTAACGTGGATCAGGCTGCTAATACCCAGTTCCTTCATCAGTTTTCTGGTAAGCGTCAACGGAGCACCGTATTGACGCTTATTTATTGGTGAGTACTACGTTCCATGGCAGGAGTTCATCAACTCGGTTGGAAGGCCATTCCGGCAGTACGCTCAGGATATGGCGCAGATACG
>ENA-UOZH01000418-UOZH01000418.1-food-metagenome-genome-assembly--contig:-NODE-418-length-12931-cov-197.481128_pt1 | contig 12931 bp, 14 predicted proteins | sample MGYA00249888_ERZ772728 | MGnify/ENA primary metagenome ERZ772728 (study PRJEB29005, sample SAMN08379450) | food metagenome | isolation source: cheese spiked with Escherichia coli O157 | study: EMG...
TTCCGCCGACCAGACTCTGCAGGTCTTCCGCCATCCCGGTGACCATGCCGTGCAGGTTAGAAACCGTCAGTGTGGGACGGGCAGCACTGCCCTTGCCGTTCAGTTCAAATCCCGTCCCCTGAATGGGATACGGCTGATACTGTCGCCCCTGCCAGGTGACCGGCTCACCTTTTTCGTTCTGCTCATTACAGAAAAAATAACGTTCTCCACCGACCTCTGTCAGATCGATTTCCCAGAGCACCACGCTGGCCGACTGCTCCGCACGGGTGCATTCATTCAGTGTTTCCTGCCGGATATCCTGCATCAGTTCACCACCTGTTCAAACTCTGCGCTGAACTCAACACGCAGCATACTGACCCGCGACGACCATTTTGCGCAGGTCACCTTTATCTGCCGCCACTCATAAGGCGGCGTCCACAGAAAGGATTTCCAGCCCCCGTGCTCTTCCAGAAACGACTCCAGTACCGTGGCCTCCTCACGGGGGACAGAAAGCGTCACGCTGTACGTTTTCAGGTTGGCATTCAGCCCGGCAGGCGCTCGCTGAGAATAGCCATCACCAAAGCGCACCTTTCTTACGGAAGGGGCCGAAGCCACATCCATACCGGGTTTCACTTTCCAGCGGAAGGTTTTCATCGTCCACCTCCGGAGAACAGACCACCATCGCGCATCTGCCCGGTCACAACATCCATTGCCGCCTTACGGGCTACGTCATAAACAGCCTTCAGCGCCTGTGGCCCTATCTGCCCGTTCGTGCCGTCGTTGTTAATCACCACATGGTTATTCTGCTCAAACGTCCCGGACGCCTGCGACCGGCTGTCTGCCATGCTGCCCGGTGTACCGACATAACCGCCGGTGGCATAGCCGCGCATCAGCCGGTAAAGATTCCCCACGCCAATCCGGCTGGTTGCCTCCTTCGTGAAGACAAATTCACCACGGTGAACAATCCCCGCTGGCTCATATTTGCCGCCGGTTCCCGTAAATCCTCCGGTTGCAAAATGGAATTTCGCCGCAGCGGCCTGAATGGCTGTACCGCCTGACGCGGATGCGCCGCCACCAACAGCCCCGCCAATGGCGCTGCCGATACTCCCGACAATCCCCACCATTGCCTGCTTAAGCAGAATTTCTGTCATCATGGACAGCACGGAACGGGTGAAGCTGCGCCAGTTCTGCTCACTGCCGGTCAGCATCGCCGCCATATTCTGTGCAATACCATCAAAGGTCTGCGTGGCTGCACTTTTTACCTGCGACATACTGTCCGTGGCGCTCTCTTCCCACTCACTCCAGCCGGACTTCAGGCCTGCCATCCAGCTCCCGCGAAGCTGGTCTTCAGCCGCCCAGGTCTTTTTCTGCTCTGACATGACGTTATTCAGCGCCAGCGGATTATCGCCATACTGTTCCTTCAGGCGCTGTTCCGTGGCTTCCCGTTCTGCCTGCCGGTCAGTCAGCCCCCGGCTTTTCGCATCAATGGCGGCCCGTTTTGCCCGTTGCTGCTGTGCGAATTTATCCGCCTGCTGCGCCAGCGCGTTCAGGCGCTCCTGATACGTAACCTTGTCGCCAAGTGCAGCCAGCTGGCGTTTGTACTCCAGCGTCTCATCTTTATGCGCCAGCAGGGATTTCTCCTGTGCAGACAGCTGGCGACGTTGCGCCGCCTCCTCCAGTACCGCGAACTGACTCTCCGCCTTCCACAAATCCCGGCGCTGCTGGCTGATTTTCTCATTTGCTCCGGCATGCTTCTCCAGCGTCCGGAGTTCTGCCTGAAGCGTCAGCAGGGCAGCATGAGCACTGTCTTCCTGACGATCGCCCGCAGACACCTTCACGCCGGACTGTTTCGGCTTTTTCAGCGTCGCTTCATAATCCTTTTTCGCCGCCGCCATCAGCGTGTTGTAATCCGCCTGCAGGATTTTCCCGTCTTTCAGTGCCTTGTTCAGTTCTTCCTGACGGGCGGTATATTTCTCCAGCGGCGTCTGCAGCCGTTCGTAAGCCTTCTGCGCCTCTTCGGTATATTTCAGCCGTGACGCTTCGGTATCGCTCTGCTGCTGCGCATTTTTGTCCTGTTGAGTCTGCTGCTCAGCCTTCTTTCGGGCGGCTTCAAGCGCAAGACGGGCCTTTTCACGATCATCCCAGTAACGCGCCCGCGCTTCATCGTTAACAAAATAATCATCCTTGCGCAGATTCCAGATGTCGTCTGCTTTCTTAAACGCAGCCTCTGCCTTAATCAGCATCTCCTGCGCGGTATCAGGACGACCAATATCCAGCACCGCATCCCACATGGATTTGAATGCCCGTGCTGTCCTGTCTGCCCAGGTCTCCAGCGTGCCCATGTTCTCTTTCAGGCGGCGGGTCTGGTCATCAAACCCTTTCGTTGCGGCCTCGTTCGCCGCCTGCAATGCCCCGGCTTCATCGCCGGAACGCTGCAACTGAGCAACATACGCAATCTGCTCCGCCGTCACGTTATGGAACTGGCGTGCCATCGCCGTCAGCCCCGACGTCGGGTCTGTGGTCAGCTTCCCGAAGGCTTCAGCGACCTTGTCCACCTCCACGCCGGATGCAGAGGAGAAACGCGCCACACTCTGGCTGATGGACGCAATCTGAGCCTCACCGCTTACCCCCGCCTTAACCAGTGCGCTGAGTGACTCGCTGGTCTGGTTAAACGTCAGCCCTGCCGCCTGCCCGGCTCTGGACAGGACCAGCATACGATCTGCCGTCAGTCCCGCCTGATTGCCGGAAAGGACCAGCGTTTTGTTGAAATCGGACAGGGTTGAGTTGCCCTGATACCAGGCATACGCCAGCGCACCGGTCGCCACCGCCAGCGAGGTGGCCCCCACCATCGGCAGGGTGATCGCACCGGCAAGCCCCCTGAACATGGGGATCATCCCGCCGAAGGAGTCCTTCACCTGCCCCCCCTGTTGCAGCAGGATCAGCCACGGACTTTGCCCGCCTGCAAGCTGCGTGGCCACGTCGGTGAACTGTGCAGGCAGCATACGCATGGCGGCTTTATACTGCCCGACGGAAATCCCCGCTTTCTGTGCAGCCAGCGCCTGTCGGCTCAGCGACTGTTCAACGACTGCCGCTGTTTTTTTCGCATCAGTTTCCGTACCGGAAAAATGACGCCTGACTCTGGCCATCTGCTCGTCAAATCTGGCCGCATCCAGACTTAAATCAACGACCAGATCGCCTACCGGTTCAGCCATACCGGACTCCTCCTGCGATCCCTTCTGATACTGTCATCAGCATTACGTCATCCTCCGTCATGTCCGCCACATCCGGGGAAGCGGGGATAACTTCATTCCCGTCCGGGCCAAAACGAACGCCTCCGGCAAGCCCTGCCGCTTTCTGCATCAGCACATCATCTTCAGGCTCTTCGTCAGCCTCGCGCCGGTTCAGCAGACTGAAATCCAGCGGATGCATATCCGGATCGCTGAAAAACAGGCTGAGCACGGTGTACGTCAGCCCGGAAAAGTGCATATCCAGCAGAACATCATGAAAATAATGGGTACTGTAAAAGCGGTGCCAGTCGGCATACTCCGTGGATGACATCCCGGCAAGCATGGCACGCCAGTCGGGTCGCCCCATCTCACGCGCCAGTTTCAGGGCAAAACTCAGCTCACCGTCGAACACTTTCCCGCAGAAACAGGCTCTGCAGGCCCGGCGTCCTCTGCCTGTTCAGGGGCATCATTCACCACAAACTCATACATACCAGACAGCCGGTACACCACGTTTTCAGCATGAGAAATTGCCTCCGTGGGCCAGGTGGTAAGCACTTCCTGCTCAATCTGTTTAACGGCTTCATTCATGGACGGCATCTGCGTCTTCTGCGGATGGTTATGCCACAGGGACATCGCCACCAGAAACGCGCCGGTTCTGATGGCGTCTTCCACAGTAAACTTCCGGTTGCTGTCTGACTCCGCCTGTTCTGCCTGCCGTTTCATCAGGGCGAGATGCTCAATGCGCTGCAGGGCTGACAGTTCAGAAAGCGTGACGGTCACACCGTTATGTTCAAATGATTCGGTTTTCAGGAACATCGCTGACTCTCCGGATTAACTGGCGGTGACGGTAATTTCTGCAACCGCAGCAAACTCACCATTACCGGATACAACCGGAATGTTGACCTTGCCTGCAGCAACGCCGTTCACGGTGATGGTCATACCACTGACCGACACGGTGGCTTTTGTTTTATCCGCAGACACCGCACGAAAGCTCTTGTCGGTTACGCCCTCCGGCTGGAAGGCCACGGTCAGCGTGGTGCTCTGCCCTTTCACCACCGAGGTGCTGGCAGGCGTCACGGTCATGCCGGTTGCCGCTGTTACCGTGCTGCGATCTTCTGCCATCGACGGACGTCCCACATTGGTGACTTTCACCGTGCGGGTGATCACTTCCTTCGCCGTCACCGCCTTACCGATACTGCTGACCCAGCCACGGAACACATCGACCGTGCCGTTCGGGAAGCGGATTTTATAGGCACGGGTATCGCCTTCATTAAACCACGCCAGCAGCGCCTGCTGCCCCTGCTCTCCGGGCATCCACGCCAGCGTGAAGCTGGTATCTCCGGCAGATTTCTGCCCCTGCCCGGTCGCAGTCCAGTCTGCATCTTCATCATCGAGATAGCTGTCGTCATAGGACTCAGCGGTCAGTTCGCCGGGCGTCAGGTCTTTAACTTTTGCCAGACGCGACCAGTCAACGTCTGAAAGCGGATTCGCATAAGGGTCACCGCTCCCCTTATAAACCCACAGGGTGGTCCCGGCACCTTTCACCGGCATTGTAGGATTTGGTACAGGCATAGCGTCCTCACATTTCATAGGTAATGACATAAGTCAGATCGGCTGAACTCCACAGGCCCGCATCATCGTCGCGCCGGTAGTCATAGCCGCTGGCCACCATACTGGTGATCAAATCTGACAGTGCCGGGATATCGCTCATCACCGGATAAATCCGGGACTCCATCCACGCATCCAGCTCTGAATCCGGCACCTGAGCAGGCAGGAAAACTTCGATATGCAGCTCCGCCTGCCAGGTATCGCTGTCCAGCTCTTCGCCCGTGTATTCAGCGCCGGTGAGATAAACGGCAACTGCCGGAAAATCCGCCTCATCAAAAACAGCGGGGCGACCATCAAAAAACGTCGCCCCGGTGTCATGCTTCTCCAGTGCATCCAGTACGGCTGCACGGAGTTCAGTATGTTTCATCGCTTTATTACCATCCTCAGTTGATGCTGCAGCGCATAGCCCAGCTCTTTCGGAAGACGTTCACGCCGTATCCGCTCAATATTCTGTTTAAACGCCGTGGTCAGCGGCACCGCCATCGGGATTTTCACCACATCAATGGGGTAACGGTTTTTCCCGGCCACACGCTGCATGACATGCCACCGGCCATTTTTCAGTTGCTGAATAAACGCGCCGGGAATACGACGGTTACCCACCACAAGCACGCTGCCGCCACCTTTCAGGGCTGAACGCTGCCCCTTTTTACGACGCCTGCGTCGGGACAGGACAATCCGCGCGTTACCCAGCTTTATTACGGGCAAATCCCCCCGGTTAACCTTGATTCTGGCCTGCGGATTTTTGACCGTGGCCCTTTTCAGCCTGGCCCTTTCCTTTACCAGTTTCCGGCGTACCTTTGTCTCACGGGCAACCTGTGACGCCGACTGCGATATCGCGGATGAAGCAACGCGGTTAATGGCCATTGCGGCGGCACCAGGCACCGCCGTTTTGCTGATACGGCTGAGGTTTTCAACGGCCTGCTCAAGACCTTTTATGGCCATACATCCCCCTTTCAGCGGCGACGGTTAACGGCAGGCGGTACGCCCCGCCCAAGCCAGAGATGACAGCTTCCACCATCATCCGGCGAAACCCGGTCTATCCAGAAGTTTTCCTCACCGATGGTCAGCGTGTCTCCACGCCGCAGCTGCCGCACATCATCAGTCCGGACAAACAGGGACGGGCTGGAGCCTTCAACGCGCACGCCCTGTCCGGCATAGCTGATATTTTCAGGGTCATCAAAAACACCACGTATCACAGCACCGGACTGCTCACCGGATGTCATGGTGGCTGACGTTCCCATGTACCCGCGTATCGTTTCATCGGCGCGGGCAATGGCAGCATCGAACAGGTTATCGAAATCAGCCACAGCGCCTCCCGTTATTGCATTCTGGCCAGGCCGCGCTCTGTCATTTCGGCTGCCACACCGGCAGAGACACGGAACGCCGTTCCCGGCAGCACAAATGCCACAGGTTCATCCCGCGTGGCGTGAAGTGCATCAGTATGCAGCGTCACCAGTGCCACAACCGTGACCAGATCAGCCGTATCAGTCACGGTATCCGGCTGCGCTGATACAACCTCATTTTCATGTCCGGTCAGCGCATTTTCCGGGCTGACAGATGTGTCCTGACCAGCAGCGTCATCCGTGTCATCAAGCTCCTCTTCCAGCTCTGCCACACGGAGTGCCAGTTCTTCTTTCGTCCCCGTCAGGCTGACATCACGGTTCAGTTGCTCACCCAGCACCTGAAGACGGGCAATCAGTTCATCTTTCGTCATGGACTCCTCCACAGAGAGAAAATGGCCCCGAAGGGCCATGATTACGCCAGTTGTACGGACACGAACGCATCAGGGTCAGCCAGCAGCATCAGCGGTGCTGACTGAATCATGGTGAACTCACGCGCCGGATCGCCGGTGGTCACCCAGTTTTTCGGGTAGCGGGCAGAGGCGTTAATACCTTCGCGCTGTGCGTCCGCATCCTGAATGCAGCCATAGGTGCGCAGACCGCGTGCCTGAGTGTTCCCCAGCACCATCGTGTTGTCCGGCAGGAAGTTCTTTTTGACGCCGTTTTCCACGTACTGTCCGGAATACACGACGATCGCCACATCGCCATACATTCCCTTATAGGACACCGCTTTGCCCAGGTCTTTTACCGCTGTCTCCAGCTCGGAATGAGAGCCGCGACGGGTATCCAGCTTCTCCTTGACGGCTTTGAAGGAACGGAACAGCGCCCAGCCTTTCGGATCAAACACGATGATATTCACCACACCGCTGGCGTTCAGCGCGTAGGCTTCGATATCGTCGGTCGGGTCATACGTGGACTTGTCACGCTTGCTCCACTCCGTACCGCCGGACTGCGTGATGTTGTTCGCCACACTGCGGCCCATATCCACTTCAACCGGATCGAAGGCTTCACCGGTCATGGTGTATTTGCCCTTAAGCACGGCAGAAACTGCCTGCATCTCTTCGACCTGAGCAATGGCCAGCTCTTCGTCTCGCATGTTCTGCAGGATGATGCGACGGCGGCGGTAAGCCGGGTCCGCCAGATTCTGTGGATCTTCATCCGGCAGGCGACGCAGGGTCATCTGCGGATTCACCTCATGCTTGGGCTTGACATATCCCGGTGTAAATTCAGAGGTGGAGCCGCCACGGGAGCGGATAACCTCACCGGAAACAATCGGCGAAACGTACAGCGCCATGTTTACCAGTCCCGGAATTTGTGAGAGATAGACTTTCTCCGTGGTGAAGGGATAGCTCTCACGGAAAAAGAGACGCAGAAACAGCGGATCAAACTTAAATTTCTGCTCATTTGCCGCCAGCAGCTGGGCGGTTGTGTACATCGACATAAAAAAATCCCGTAAAAAAAGCCGCACAGGCGGCCTTTAGTGATGAAGGGTAAGGTTAAACGATGCTGATTGCCGTTCCGGCAAACGCGGTCCGTTTTTTCGTCTCGTCGCTGGCAGCCTCCGGCCAGAGCACATCCTCATAACGGAACGTGCCGGACTTGTAGAACGTCAGCGTGGTGCTGGTCTGGTCAGCAGCAACCGCCAGAATGCCAACGGCAGCACCGTCGGTGGTGCCATCCCACGCAACCAGCTTACGGGTGGAGGTGTCCAGCATCAGCGGGGTCATTGCAGGCGCTTTCGCACTCAATCCGCCGGGCGCGGTTGCCGTATGTGCCGGGTCACTGTTGCCCAGCGGCTGGTAATGGGTAAAGGTTTCTTTGCTCGTCATAAACATCCCTTACACTGGTGTGTTCAGCAAATCGTTAACGGCATCAGATGCCGGGTTACCTGCAGCCAGTGGTGCCGGTGCCCCCTGCATCAGACGATCCAGCGCAGTGTCACTGCGCGCCTGTGCACTCTGTGGTGCAGCTGCCAGAATGCGGCGGGCCGTTTCCACGGTCATACCGGGGGTTTCGGCCAGCACACGTGCCTGTTCTTCGCGTCCGTGAGCCTCCTCACAGTTGAGGATCCCCATAATGCGGCTGTTTTCTGCCGCAACCGCAGCGGTGATCTGCGCGTTCACGTCCGGCTGCGCCGCGCTGGCGTTTTCGCCCTCCGTCGCTGGCACCACGTCAGTAACGTCAGCCTGCGAAGCAGTGGCTGAAACAGTTGTTGATTGAGTCTCTTTGGTCATTCGCCCTCCTGAGAGACGGGATTTACGTGCATCCAGTGCATCACGCATAACGGTGATCGCATCGGTGCTGTTGACAAGTTCATCAGCCAGTCCGGCATCAATGGCCTCCTGACCGCTGTACACTGCAGCCTCGGTATCCAGCACAGCCTGCACGGACAGGCCGGTATATGCCGACACCTTCTGCGCAAACATCTGGCGGGTTGCATCCATCCGGGACTGCAGTGTCTCCCGGACATCACCCGGTAGATGGCTGTAGGGGTTGCCATCCACCTTATGGCTGCCGCTGTAAATCAGCGTGATTTCCACGCCCTGTTTCTCCAGCGCAGCACCGTAATTACTGTGAGCCATCATGACGCCGATGGAGCCTGTCCGGGCGGTCTGCGTGACCAGACGCCGGGAGGCGGCGCTGGCAAGCAGCTGACCTGCACTGCAGTTCATGTCGTTGGCCAGCGCCCATACCGGCTTTATGTCACGCACACGGGCGATGATGTCAGCGCAGTCAAATGCCCCCGCCACCATCCCGCCCGGCGTGTCCATATCGAGCAGAATGCCGTCCACCATCGGATCGCTGGCAGCCTGTTGCAGACGGGCGATAATGCCGTTGTAACCGGTCATCCCCGAATACGGCTGCAGCGCCCGCGTCCGGCTGACCAGCGTGCCGGACACCGGCAGCACGGCGATGCCGTTCATGACCTGATAACTGCGGGCCTGTCGTGGTCCGTCATCATCACCGGATAACGCCAGCGCCGCGGGTGCCTCTCCGGCAGTCAGGCTGTCGCCGGACACCGCATCCGTCAGGCGGCTGATCCCAAGCTGGCCTGCAAGCGCACAAAAGAAAACCCGCGCATAGGCGGGTTCAAGCATCAGCGGCTCATTAAAGGCCATGCTGGCAATATGCGGGAGATTACGCAGCTCTGCTGTCACTCTTCTCCTCCTCTGTTGATTGTCGCAGTCCGGATTCAAATGCCGCAGCCGCCCAGGCGGGCGGTTTAAGACCGGCTGCGCGGCGCTCCATCGTTTCACGGACCTGCTGGGCAAAAATTTCCTGATAGTCGTCACCGCGTTTCGCGCACTCTTTCTCGTAGGTGCTCAGTCCGGCTTCTATCAGCATCACCGCTTCCTGTACTTCTTTCAGACCATCGATGGCCATACGACCGGAGCCTATCCAGTCACAGTTCCCCCAGGCGCTGCGGGCTTCCTGAAAGCTGAAACGCGCTTTTGAAGGTAACGTCACCACGCGGCGAACGATGGCCTCTTCCAGCCAGCACAGAAACATCTGGCTCGCCTGACGGGATGCGACGAATTTTCGCCGCCCCATAAAGTACGCCCACGACTCGTTCGCACTGGCCCGTGCCGTGGAGTAGCTCATCTGGGCGTAATTCCGGGAAAGCTGCTCATACGAGACACCCAGCCCGGCAGCGATATACCGCAACAGTGACTGCTCAAACACGGAGTAGCCGTTATCCGTGTCCTGAGCCGTCTGCAGGTTCAGTGAGTCCCCCGGCATCAGGTGCGGCACTTTTGCGCCTCCCAGACGGACCGGTGCTGCGGCGTAATACGCGGCAATTTCACCAATCCAGCCGGTCAGCCTTTCCCGCTGCTCCTGACTGTTCGCGCCCAGAATAAAATCCATCGCTGACTGCGTATCCAGCTCACTCTCAATGGTGGCGGCATACATCGCCTTCACAATGGCGCTCTGCAGCTGCGTGTTCTGCAGCGTGTCGAGCATCTTCATCTGCTCCATCACGCTGTAAAACACATTTGCACCGCGGGTCTGCCCGTCCTCCACGGGTTCAAAAACGTGAATGAACGAGGCGCGCCCGCCGGGTAACTCACGGGGTATCCATGTCCATTTCTGCGGCATCCAGCCAGGATAGCCGTCCTCGCTGACGTAATATCCCAGCGCCGCACCGCTGTCATTAATCTGCACACCGGCACGGCAGTTCCGGCTGTCGCCGGTATTGTTCGGGTTGCTGATGCGCTTCGGGCTGACCATCCGGAACTGTGTCCGGAAAAGCCGCGACGGACTGGTATCCCAGGTGGCCTGAACGAACAGTTCACCGTTAAAGGCGTGCATGGCCACACCTTCCCGAATCATCATGGTAAACGTGCGTTTTCGCTCAACGTCAATGCAGCAGCAGTCATCCTCGGCAAACTCTTTCCATGCCGCTTCAACCTCGCGGGAAAAGGCACGGGCTTCTTCCTCCCCGATGCCCAGATAGCGCCAGCTTGGGCGATGACTGAGCCGGAAAAAAGACCCGACGATATGATCCTGATGCAGCTGGATGGCGTTGGCGGCATAGCCGTTATTGCGTACCAGATCGTCTGCGCGGGCATTGCCACGGGTAAAGTTGGGCAGCAGGGCTGCATCCACACTTTCACTCGGTGGGTTCCACGCCCGCAACTGCCCACCAAATCCGCTGCCACCGCCGTGATAACCGGCATATTCACGCAGCGATGTCATGCCGTCCGGCCCCAGAAGGGTGGGAATGGTGGGCGTTTTCATACATAAAATCCTGCAGGTCCCCTGCGTCGCTGTGTCATGCCGGTCTGCACTTCCAGCTCCGCAATGTATTTTTTCAGGTCAGACACGGAAGTGGCCGTAAACTCCACTCGCCGTCCGTCTTTCTGTACCGTTGCCACCCGTTTACCTGTCATCAGGTCATGCAGTGCCGCACGGGCAGCGGCAAGTTCTTCCTGTCGCGTCATTCATCCTCTCCGGATAAGGCACGGGCGTAATCTGCCAGTGTTTTCTTGTTGGTTGCTGCACCATCCTCTTCCTGCAGGCTCGCCAGCAGTGCACTGAGATCCAGCTGCCAGCGGGAAATACTGATGCGCAGCGCCGCCAGCGCATAAACGAAGCAGTCGAGCGCCTCATTGCGTCGCTTTTTGCTGTCCCACAGTATTTTTTTCCTGCCATCCACCCATTTTTCGACCTGCTCTTCAGCAGTCAGCTGCTGCGCTTCGGTCAGATCAAAAATATCCGGGTTATTCGGGAAGTGAACGGCACCGGGAAGCGGTTCATCCCCTTCCGGCGTCAGTGTGAAGCGGTTATAAATCTGCTCTTTCGCGGTATCCGTACCGATTTCGGTAAGGTAAACCCCGTTTTTGTTTCGCTTACGTGGCATGCTGGCCACCGGCTTTCCGTAGACGGATGCCCCTTTAATGGGGATCACCCGGAACAGCCCATGCTTTTTCGAGCGTTCATACACAATGGTCGGGTCAATCCCGCCAGTATCCCAGCAGATACGGGATACCGACATTTCTGCACCATTCCGGCGGGTATAGGTTTTATTGATGGCCTCATCCACACGCAGCAGCGTCTGTTCATCGTCGTGGCGGCCCATAATAATCTGCCGGTCAATCAGCCAGCTTTCCTCACCCGGCCCCCATCCCCATACGCGCATTTCGTAGCGGTCCAGCTGGGAGTCGATACCGGCGGTCAGGTAAGCCACACGGTCAGGAACGGGCGCTGAATAATGCTCTTTCCGCTCTGCCATCACTTCAGCATCCGGACGTTCGCCGATTTTCGCTTCCCATGTCTCACCGAGCGTGGTGTTCACGAAGGTTTTACGTTTTCCCGTATCCCCTTTCGTCTTCATCCAGTCTTTGACAATCTGCACCCAGGTGGTGAACGGGCTGTACGCCGTCCAGATGTGAAAGGTCACACTGTCCGGCGGCTCAATCTCTTCACCGGATGACGAAAACCAGAGAATGCCATCACGGGTCCAGATCCCGGTCTTTTCGCAGATATAACGGGCATCAGTAAAGTCCAGCTCCTGCTGGCGGATGACGCAGGCATTATGCTCGCAGAGATAAAACACGCTGGAGGGGTCATCCGGCGTCCATTTGAGGCCAAACGGCGTCTCTTTGTCGCCAAATTTAAGATACTGCTCCTCCCCGCAGTGCGGGCAGGCAACATGAAAACGCATAAAATGCGGGGATTCACTGGCTGCACGCTCAATCTGGCAGGTGCCTCTCACTTTGGGCGTGGAGCCACGGATGGACTTTGGCCAGACCGAGCCTTCAATACGTTTGTCGCCAAGGAACGTCGGAGAGCCTTCCTGTTCAATATCCTCATCAAAGGCAGCAAGTTCATCATAACCCGCCACATCCACCGACTTTTCACGGTAGTTTTTTGCCGCTTTACCGCCCAGGCACCAGAAGCCACGACCATTGGAGAAACGCTTCATGGTGAGCGTGTTATCCCGGTGCTTTTTGCCATACCACGGGGCCAGCGCCAGCAGCGACGGAATATCGCGGATGGTCGGCTCAACGTGGGTTTTCATAAAGTTCTCGGCATCACCATCCGTCGGCAACCAGATAAGGGTGTTGCGCTGCTTATGCTCTATAAAGTAGGCATAAACACCCAGCAGCATTTTGGAATAACCGACACGGGCAGACTTCACCACATTCACCTCACGGATGTAGTCGCTGCCCATCGCATTCATGATGGCCCGCTGAAAGGGCAGTGTTTCCCAGCGCCCTTCCTGGTATGCGGATTCTTTCGGGAGATAGTAATTGGCATCCGCCCATTCAACGG
>ENA-UOZH01000419-UOZH01000419.1-food-metagenome-genome-assembly--contig:-NODE-419-length-12894-cov-3.588519_pt1 | contig 12894 bp, 9 predicted proteins | sample MGYA00249888_ERZ772728 | MGnify/ENA primary metagenome ERZ772728 (study PRJEB29005, sample SAMN08379450) | food metagenome | isolation source: cheese spiked with Escherichia coli O157 | study: EMG produced...
TGGTCTGATCTTTACGGGAGCACATGACCCGCGTAAACCAATCAGTGAAAATACAGTCAATAAAGCCTTACGTGTGATGGGCTATGATACGAAGACTGAAATTTGTGGACACGGTTTTAGAACGATGGTGTGTAGCTCATTAGTTGAATCAGGTTTATGGTCGAAGGATGCAGTAGAAAGGCAAATGAGCCACCAAGAACGTAACTCAGTGAGGGCTGCTTATATTCATAAGGCAGAACATATAGATCAACGCCGATTAATGGTGCAGTGGTGGGCGGATTATTTGGATGCTAATCGTGAACAAACGATTTCGCCATTCGACTTTGCAAAGTTGAATAATCCAATGAATCACTAAAACTTTAGCCATGTCATATAGGAGATCCATTTTCAATACGAGGAGTCGAATACTACGGTAGTATGCCGACTATATCGATTCATTGAGAAATGGTGGAAATATTCTTCATGGGAATTTTAATCGCCAAAAAGCATAGTCATTAATCACTATATCGTAATATGTCTTATTCAATATCTATACACTACTAAAAGCCCCTGCCCTCACGGACTGAGGCTTTTTTGCTTTTTAATCAAAATAAAAGGAAATCATGATGGAAAATTACATTTGTTGCCCTGTATGTGACTCAACCCGTATTCGTGAACGTCATATAGGGAAAAGACAGGAGCTGTTGCTGGTGGCGTATCAGGCGCACTAGCTGGAGCGTCTATCGGCTCTGCTGTTCCTGTTGTAGGGACGATTGCTGGTGCTGCGGTAGGCGCTCTATTTGGACGTTTAGTAGCTGGAGCTACTGCTGGGGCTGTGAGTGGTTCAGCTTTAGATGGCGTGGTATTTGATCGTTATGAATGTATCGAGTGTGAATACACGTTTGATTGATAGCCATAAGTTAACGGAAACCCCTGATGGGGTTTCATCTCTTAGGAGTCTGTGAGTCTGAACTGACCCTAGTTTATTGGACAGAGGCTTTTTTCGTTTTAACCCGCGCAAATTGAGATCATGATAGAAAGCATAACATGTTATCGGGATTGTAAGGCAACTCATTATCCTGCTCTAAACCATCATTAATCATTTTTAAAGCGAGTTGCCTGTTTTTCAGCTGATTGGCTTTTTATATCAATATCATCTTCTAAAGGGAAATAGATCCCTTTATCAAAATATCGCCATTAATTAAATCACAATACATCAATAATAGGACATGAATATGCGTATAACTGCGACGGCTTCCCCATGCCGAAAATCGGGGATGATTTCTGTTTTTATTACGAACTTAGGAAAATATAACGAAGGTGAACTGGTTGGTGAGTGGCGATTCAAAACAGGGAAATTAGCCCATTCACTGTTTGGCTTCTCGATTGAAATCCAACGCTGCTAAGCCTTGCCAGTACTGGATAAAAGCAAGGTTTGGCACTTTTTGCGCCTTAAACCAACTTCGAGCCCAAAGTACAAACCGTTTGATTTTTTAAACCCAAAATGCAAACGATCGTTTGGCGTCTCGATTTTTACACTTGGCGAATGCCGCCAAACAGCACCGTATTGGACTATGTATATCAAATAGTTAGCCGCGCACAGGTCATCATAAAAAACCGATTTGACTGGTTAGTTTCATGGCCATTTCTTTCATCTATTTCATCACCGAGTCTGCACCCGACGACTGAAAATAGACGGCAAGACGAACCAACAAGGTGATAAGTGACGTGTTATGGGCAAGTGGCAACGATTGGGATAGAGAATGGATACAGCAGGTGGTCGCTTTACTGGTTGGGCATGGTGCGTTTACTCTCTACCCAGCATTAAGCCAGTGCGATAATGCGGCCGAACGCTTAACCCGCTGGTTGACCTATCAGTTACCACGCGTTAAACAAGCGCACCCAGGCTGCCCGATTCACCAATGGCTAAATAGCATTGGCGCACAAGTGATCGTAGAAAAATGGCAAAGCCCCGAGCAATGGCCAAACCTGTATTGGCTACCTTTACCTGATGTTGATGGCAACGCGCAAGGCGGGTTAGCTTTGTTACCAGCGCATTTATTACCGGCAGATTTTTTATCGGTATATGTGGATGGCACGATTCAAACCAGAACATTGCAAGCAAACACACCGGCCAACACCTGTATTTTTTGGTGCATCACACCTTTATCTAAAACAGGAAAGCGCGCTACCTTGCACCCCAAACAGCAAAACCGAGCTTTTTGCCTGCCCAGCTCGCCGGAGCAAATGGGTAAATCGTGCACAGGTTTATTACTGAGCGGTTTAAGAAAAGACAATGGAAAATGAAACGGCAACGTGATCAGCCACCAGATCAACCTAGCGCTGCTGCACCATCTTTGTAGACCGGAGAATGATGTTTGGATGAAAGCGAGTTTTGGTACCCTCATCATTGAGGGTACCAACAGCAAAATACTCGGCGAATGCTATTGTCTAAGCACAGCGCCAAGCCTTAGCGGCACGAATAGTTGTTAACCTTACTCAGCTTTAGCAAACTGCTGGGTGAAGTAAGCCAATGAATTAGCTTCTTTTACGGCATCATGCGGAATGAGTAAGTATTTCCAAGGTTTGCCACCGTGCTGTGCAAGGTATTCACTGGCATGACTACACCATTTCACACCACTGCGGGCTTTTTCGGTGACTTCCTCATTCCAACTGCCGTCTTGGTTTTGATGTTGAGTACTTTTAGTTTCAATCATCAATACATAGTCGGCGGTTTCAGCAACGAAATCCGGCACGTATTCAGGATGCTCGCTACCGCGTTTGTAGTACATCTTGAATTGGCCTTTGGCAGGCTTAAACCACTTCTCGCAGTCGCGTTCTAAAATCACCGCAAAACGGCGCTCAGTGTCTGAATCAAACTTTTGCAATGGGTATAGACAACGGCTAAAGCCGCCAAAGAGCATTTGTTTGATTCGACTGACATCGCGTACTGTATCACGGTAGCTTTGCACCGGCTGGTCTTGCGCTATGGTGTAAGCGCAGTCACGTAAGGTACTAAAGCCACTGCGTACATCGACAACGTACTCGGTTGCTTCTTCAAAGAAGTGGTTGTTCAGTTGCGCATGAATTAACTTCGCAATCGCATCACTCTGGTTTTGCAGAATGTTCTCAACCACATCGTCGTCGTTTTCAGCGGCCAGTGTATTGACAGCTTGAGTGGCTAGGTCAAACAAAAGTTCAGCTTGCTCGTCGTAAGGAATATCGTCGTAATCGAACAGCTTCTTCAAAATATAGTTTTGTTTCACCGGCTCGTAGTTGCCCGAATCGCCTTCGCCACGAATGGTTTGGTGATTGTCTTGCAGGCTTTGTTGAATCAGAGTTCGGTCGATAGGTTTTAAACCTTTAATGGCAGCAATGTCCAAATCGAACGGGTGATAGCCGGTACGTACTTCACCTGATGGTGAAACAATAATACGCGGAATATCTATGGTGTTATCCACCGTGAGCTGGGTGACTTGCTCAACAATCGCCGCAATATCCACCGATTCTTCAGTAAATAGCTCCCGTTGCTCTTGGGTTAACTGAGCTTTTACTTGTTCGGTGATCTGTGCTTTTACCTCAGTCGTTAACAATGCTTTGCTGGTCGGCGCATCGGTAGGGCGTGTTTGATATTGCTTGATCACGTCCAATGCAGCGCGGGCAACGGTTTGTTGGTTAGGCGTGGTATAAGTGGCTTTAGGTTCTTGTACCTCACGGTTACCGTCTGCACCGGTTGCGGTTACACCTGAACCAGTCAGTTGCTGCTCTAGGTTCGATTTAACCTGCACACTTTGTTTGGTTACATCGTCTTCTGGGCGATCTAATACGCGTGTTTTCAGGCGCAGTGGGTTATTCGGGTCGTTAGCCTCATCAACAATTTCTTGGAATTTGTCGTGCGCAACAATGCTCAGCGTATCGACGGCTTCAACACCTGTACGTTTGCCATAAGGTAAACGCAAACCACGGCCAATTGACTGTTCAATTAGGGTTCTGGCGTTGGCTGCACGTAGTGGCACAATGGTGTACAGGTTAGTAACGTCCCAACCTTCTTTCAGCATGTTAACGTGAATGACGATCTCGGTTGGCTCATCGACATGCTCAACATTGAGCAGTGCTTGAATAGTTTCTTCTTCTTTTTTACTGCTATCCACTTGAATGACTTTGCCACGGTAGCGGCCGTCAAACACTGTTTCAAGTTTGGTTAAAAGCTCTGCTGCATGCGTGGTATCACGGGCAATCACCAACATAAAAGGCTTAACTAACTTAGCATCGTTTTCATGTGCATAAGTGATTAAATCCACCTTGGTTTGCTCATGTAAACGAATACCGTCCATTAACTTAATGGTTTCTAGTTCGTCTTTATCATATTGGCTGGCATCAAAGTTACGCTGAGTAACAACGGCAGGCTCTTTAACAAAACCATCATCCATGGCACAGGCCAATGGGTAATCAATCACCACATTTTTAAAGTGCACAGGGCCACGACTTGATTCGGTAAATGGTGTGGCCGTTAGCTCTAATGCGAATAGTGGATTAAGCTCATTGAGCGCACGCATACCGGCATCGGCACGATAGCGATGCGATTCGTCCATCAGCAGCACTAAGTCAGGTAAGTTCGATAGATACTCAAAGTAGCTTTCGCCTAGGGTTTCCGCTAAACGCTTAATACGCGGGGCTTTGCCTCCACGTACTTCGGTGTTAATTTTCGCGATGTTAAACACATTGATCCGAACCGAACCAAATAGATCGCCCATGACTTGTGCGCCGCGGCTCTCATAGTTATCACCGGTGATCACTTCTGGCGGTGCTAGCACAAAATCGGTAATGCCTTTAAACACGTACTTCGGTGAGGCGGGCGAGAAATCGCTGATCAGCTTTTCATAAATAGTCAGGTTAGGTGCCAACACAAAATAATTGCGAATGCCATGTACCTGATACAAATAGGTAATAAACGCCCCCATCAAACGGGTTTTACCTACACCTGTTGCCAAGGCAAAACACAGTGAAGGAAAGTCACGTTCAAAATCGCTGAGCTTAGGAAACTGCGCTTTTAAGGTTTCTAATAGCTCCGGCACATCGCGTTTTGGGTTCAGTAGTTTGTGCTCAGAAGCACTAATCGCCACTGCCAACGCACGCAGCGAATCTTGCTGCGGCTGGCGTAAGCTTAAACGGCCAATAATATTATTAATGGCACGTAATTGGTCGGGTTTTAAGCTTGATAAATCCATGGTCATTATAATTATCCTTATTAACAGTTAATCTTGCGCTGCATCGTCATCGGCAGACGCATCGTCAGTTAGGTTTGCCACGTTTAACGAATAATCGTCCTGACCAAATTGGCACTTGTCTAAAATGGCTTTTGGCAGTTTTTTCAAGGTTAAATTGGTAAAACGACCTGGCTCGCAGCGAAATGCACCACACATAACCAGTAAAGTTCGGTCACTGCCAACTTCTTCTGACAGCGCTTCTAATTTATCTACCGATAAGCTTTGTGTGGTGACATAAATATGATCCGTCTCGGTTGAATAACCGTGATCCCACCAATTCACTTCCGATGGCGCATAGGTAAAACCTTCCAGCTTACAAACGGCTTCGGCGAGCATTTCTGGGTTGTACTCTTTATTGATCACTTCCAAGCCAAACTTATCTTTCACAATTAAGGTCGGGGCAAGTTTGTAATAGCGGAAGCCACCGCCACCTTGCCAGTTTACAGACTTAGAAATACCACCTTGATCTTCGCCATCAATCACTTTTTGCAAGCGCGGGATAATATGGGTATGACAATGATCACCTAGCTCGACCGAGATCCAACGTCTTTTCATCTTGTGAGCTACAGCAGCAGTAGTTCCCGAACCACCGAATGAATCAAAGACTAAATCGCCTTCTCGCGTACACATTTCGAAAATCCGCTTCAAAAGCGCTTCGGGTTTTTTTCCATTTTTGAAACTAACGCCGCCTTCATTTGCTATTCCATTCCAACTAATGTCAGTCCAAACATCAGTTATTAGTTCAGCAGGTTGCATCTCACCGTCAATTTCCAAAAGCCTATTGGAGTAAAAGACCATTTGCCTACCATTTGCGATATAAAAGCCTTCGACATCCTCATTTGGATGTACATAAACCTTATCCCTATCTTTCTTTGACTTCTCGATAGTTTCTTTTCTCTTTATTTTAGCACCACCACCAATTGCAACGGATTGAAATACACGTTCTGCATTATCAATTGCGAATTGTGCTAATTCATCATCAAATGTATCAGGCAGTTTTTTCTTGGCTTCTTTTGTATCTTTATAGCCATTGGCCTTTGCAAACGCATCGGCAATACCGCACCACGTCCAACTTTTATAATGGTCATCTGGGTTTAATAGATATTTGTTATATCCCGTATCATATCCTTTAGGTATATAGATTTTGTTAAGCGGTTTCTGGGTGCGATCTTTTGCGTATACAAGCAAAAAGTTTACTGTGGAGAAAACTGTGGCTCCTGTTGCCTTAAAGCCTGAAGGGTCATTTGTGGTCATCGATATGGTATTTAACTGATTTGCACGACCAAAAATCTCGTCCATCAAAACTTTTAAATAAGCCATTTCGCAGTCATCTAAGTGAACGAATATTACTCCATCATCACTTAGTAGATTACGAATTATTTCTAACCTATCCCTCATTAAGCCCAGCCAAATGGAATGCTCCAGACCATCATCATAGTGCTCAAAAGCACTTCCGGTATTGAATGGTGGGTCTATGTAAACACACTTCACTTTGCCTGCATATTCTTGCTCTAGCGCCTTCAATGCCAATAAGTTATCGCCAAAAATCAGTTTATTATCAAAAATATCGTTTTCGGTCACTTTTTGGCTGGCGTGATAAGACTTGCTCGGGTCTTCTAACAAAATGCGCGGCTCTAACTTTTTGCGCTCGTTTTTGCCTATCCAGGTCAGTTCTAATTTGGTTTTGCTCATCATTTCTGTGCTCTTATCTTGTGTTCGTTACTTAGCGTTATTATTCTACAGCAATCGCTACGCAGGTTGTGCTTGGCAATTACTCGCTTGGGTGTTTTGCCCTTGTCGGCGTTGCGCTTGCTCGGCTAAGTAACTGAATAAATTCTGGTTGTGTGGGTCGTTCGCTTGAAGGCGTTCTTGTTTTGCTACAACTGCCGGGCTTTCTGCCAAGTTTAAATGGCTAATCCACACCGTTTGCATTAAACGTGCGGTATCGCCCAAGCGTTTGAAGTATGCGTGCGGCGCACTGCCTAATACTAATGCCGTAAAACTATCAAAAAATTGCTGACGAAGTTCATCAAAAGCGTGGCTGATTAATCTTTTAAATGCCGCTTGCTCGGTAATCTCAGGAGCCGTAATAGCGCCTTCAAACTGCGCCATTAATAGCGTGGTTATGCAGTAAGTAAAATGTCGATATACCAGTTTTTCTGGGCTTGGACTACTGCGCTCTGCGTTTGTACATAAGACTTGAATAGCCAGATAGCAGTTCACCGCGTTAATGGCGACGGCCCCCTGTAAATCTGTACTAAAAACGGCTTGGTACTCGGCACTTTCTTGGTTAGTGAATTTGCTTGGCTCTACTTTTAGCTGATAAGGCACGCGTACATCACCTTGCATACAGGCCAATGCTTTGGCCAAGGTGTCGATAGTAATGCTGCGAATACCCGCTGCTGCGCTTTGTTGTGGGCGGTAGAGATAATCAACACCAAACATTTTCATCTCTTGGCGCAAGCGTTCTTGGGTATCATCCAGCGCGGCAAAGTTGGCTAAATCGACCGGGTTTTGCAGGTTACGCGCTTTGGTTACTTGTTTGTGAAATGCATCGTTACCCGTGTTGATAATGGTTACCATCACTTGAGCTTGGCTGATGTCTGCATTTGGGTTTTCACGCATAAACTGTGCAGCACTAGCAATGGTTTGTGCACCGTTAACGACGGACAGGCCATCGACTGCAACATACTTGCTACCTGTGTGGCCTCTAATATTCCCTTTTGGTTTTACTGCATTGCCAACCAGAGTAATGCCATTGTTAAGATAAATAAAATTTTCCGGCTCATGTAAAAGGGTGTCTTTAATCGCCCTATTTACCCCACGTCTGCCAGCACCAATAAAATAGCGAATATTTTTCTCGTAAAGTTTACGGTCATGAGTAGTGTGCAAGGCAATTAAATCGGTTAGCTTGGCGATACCAAATACGACTTTTCGTGGTTGTTCTTGCACTCGGAACTTATATACAGCGACACGCTCGTTTACCGTATCAACCGCATGTTCACTGCGAAGAGCCTGCTCAACATCGGTGGCGGTGTATTCTTGATATTCAGGTGCGATTTGCTCTTCACCTTCATCAATCAGCTCTTGGATCGCTGGTTGTAGGTAGTTTTGTGCTTGTATGGTAATGCCATTACCTGTGTATGCGACAAGCAGTTGAATGCTTTCGCACTCGTCTAATGCGGCTTCAATATTTGCTTGAAGGTTTTGAACATTTTGATTAAAGCGGTGAAATTGCTTGTTTAAAAGTAACTTTACACCCTCAATAAAAGCCTGTGCTTCGCCCAATTGGAATTGCGCATCTTCCTTCATTTTTGACTGTACTAAGTACAGAGTCTGATCAGCTTCGTGATAATAAATTGCATCAATACCATGGTCTTCATAGTCGTCCACCACAGCTTTTGCTGCGGTCACTACGTCTAAATCGAATTTTTGCTGTAGTACGAATGCGCTAAAAGCCCTGGAAATTTGCTTTTTAGGTTTATCTTCTCGCCCACCTTGCCCAAGCAATGGCGGTAAATGCGGCACAAAACGCTGCTGTAGCAGTTCTTTTAATGGGGTAAGAAATTGTAGTTGTAATGCTGCCAAGTGAGTTGTCCTTATTTTTATTGCCAAATTGGCCGCGCTTGCCAGTCGGCTGGAAAGCCCATGCGGTCAATGTCTATTTGGTGATGATTTATCAATTGGATGAGTCGTTGCTTCCAGTGATGTTCACCACTGATCACATCCATGAGGTAGCCCAACATCACCAAGGTGTTATAAATTTTTCGTAAACGCCGGTCGCTATCGGGCAGGTTTTGCAAGCTTTGAATCAGTGCCGGTTCACCATGGCGTGGCAGTACCGTGGTTTTAATAAAATCACGGTTCCATAGCCTAGAATGATGGGCACTTAAATTGCGCACTAGCGACAAATGCTCACAGAATGAGGTAAGAGTTTTTTCATCTAGGCCGTAGCTTTTGCTTATTACCTGGCGGTCGGCACGCAGCTTGATATTGCTGTACCAACAGGAAAGTTGCCCCATGGTTAACAGCTCAACACAGGCCCAAATAGGGGGTAGTGGCTCTTGATATTTTTGCGTAAGGTGCTTGATGAACTCTTCACGACTGCACTTTACCTCACCCGTGAGTTTGCCAAGGCTACTGGCGTATTCTAATAAATCACCAAAGAGCTCTGGTTTTAAATGAGGGTGCGCGGTTTGGTATTTTTGGCTCAACTGATACGCAATTTGTGTGCGTAATGACACCTCAAAACGCTCGATGGCATCTAGCACTAACAAACGTAGTTCACGGTCGAAAACATATAGGCTTAGGACTTGGTCAAACTGAGTACCTGTGATAAACGTATGACTGGCATGATCTTGCTCATAGGGCAAACAATAAGCCGCAAAACGATAGTAGTTCAGCTGTGCTAAGTAAAACTCAGCTTACGGGACATCACAGATCACTAGGCCACGATGTTGCAACAAGCGTACTTGATCGCTAAAGCTTGTAGGGGGCTTGGTAAAAGCGACTTTAGGGACTGGTTTGCGGCTCATTTGACCTCCCATGCAACAGAAGATCGAATTTTGCGGGCCCCAGAAACGAGTAACCCCTCACAGGGCGCTGATCTGACGGGTAGCGGGAGGGGTGTTGTTGCAGTGATCATAGCCCCAAACTGAAAAAAGTCAATGCTGGCGTTGAAATTGATTGTCATCATTGAACCGTCCACCCAATGGTAAATAGGGTCTCTTGGCTGGTTTTTTTATTCAGTTTGCCTTCTAAGCTTTCAATCAGCTGTTCGCGCTTTTCGTCCACTTCATCTTGTTTATCAAACAGTTCACGGCGGCTTTTATTGCGCTGACTTTCTAACTGGCGCTGCTGTTTTTGCAGCGCAAGTTTCTCTTCCAGGGTTGGAGCTATTTTGGCTTCGCGGCGTACTTGCTTGATTTGCTTATCAAGCTCTTTTATAGATTGTTCAAGCCCTTCTTTTAAATCGTCTGCCCAAGAATCTAACTTGTTTACCTCTTGCTCGAAGAAGCTGAGATTACGATCGTTAACTTGCTTTTCGATGCCTAGTCTCGACTGCTGTAACGCATGCTGCAGCGCATATTGATAGCCAGGATATAAGGCGGCAAGTTCTTGCTCACTTACTTCACTTTGCACACAGGCACTAAGCTGCATCAGCTTTTGCACGACTTCACTTGGTAGCGGATGACCATGTTCATCTTGCGCGGCGAACAATAAATGGTCTTCGCTACGCTCCAATGATTCGACACTAAATTTTTGTAGGCTTAGTACACCTGACAAACCCACTAAGGGTTCTAGCATACTGATTTTTGTTTGGTGGTTGCTGTAATCAAAAATTACGCTGGCAATGGGTAATTCACGTTGAAGCGCGTTGCTGATCACCCATTCACCCAGCGGGTGGGTGATACGATACACATGGGCATTGGCTAGTTTACCGGTTTCAATACTGCCGCTTTGCTGTCCTCGGCGTACAAGTTGGTAGCTACCTGTAGGAGCCTGATTGATACTTTGATTAAGCGTAAAACTATGGTTGCTTGGGTCAATGTCTGCGATAGCTGCAAGTTCATGCGTACTGAGTTGCCAGAACCAACGGCCTACTTTATCGAGGCGTTGCTGCGCGGCATCTAGCTGAATTTTGAGTAAGTCGTGAATATCTTCATCGAAATTTTCCAGCAGCAGTTGCTGGGTCTCGCGCATTTTTTGGTTGATGTCGGCTTCTAGCTCTTTTTGCAATTGATCAAAAGCTGCTTCTATTTCCGCCGGTTGCCGACAAGTCTCGTATATATTTTGGATGCGTTTTTCAAAATCAATACCAGATTCAATGCTGCCTAGCACATCGTCCGATGCACCAAACACGCCATCGAACAGATGGAATTTTTCAGTCAGTAACTCTAAAACACGCTGATCGGCTTTGTTGGCTTCGTTGAGGAAGTTGATCACCACAACATCAAATTGCTGCCCATAGCGGTGACAACGGCCAATACGTTGCTCTACTCGTTGTGGGTTCCATGGTAAGTCATAGTTAATAAGTAACGAACAGAACTGTAAGTTAACCCCTTCTGCAGCCGCTTCGGTTGCGATCATAACTTCGGCATGATGGCGGAAGTAATCAATTAGGGCAGTACGGCGGTCAATTTGCGGTGAACCACTCACCTTATCACTACCTTGGTTTTCAGCTAACCACTGCTGATAAACTTTGGTTGCTTCTGGATGGTTATTGCTGCCACTAAAGGTGACTAATTTATCAGCAAAGCCATTCGCCTCGAGGAAACGAGCTAGGTATTCTTGCGTGCGCTTCGACTCGGTAAAAATAATGACTTTACGTGGCGCCCCCATTTCCTCCATTTTGGCAAACCCTTGATTAAGCGCCGTTAGCAAGGCTTGGGTTTTACTGTCGGTGGTAATGGATTTAGCCTGCTCGATATAATGCTCAAGCTCGGCTATTTCAGCATTGAGTAACTCAAAGTCAATATCACTCTCAGGGGTATTGCTTTGTGTTTCTTCTACATACTCGCTGTACTCTTCTCCTAAATCATCACTCTCAACAAGCTCACTGATAATATCGAGGTCCGATTTAGCCTGTACTTTCAAGTCAACCAATCGGCGCTTTATAGTTTCGAGTGTGTTGAGCACTGCGTGCGAACTAGATGCTAATAGCTTTCTCAGTATAAGGCCGGTTAAATGACGTTGGCTCTTGGGTAGTGCATAGCTCTCGTCCTTTTCCAATAAGGCACTAATACTTTCGTAAAGTGCCATCTCAGCATTAGAGGGTGTAAACGGTACGGTGAGTGTTTGACGTTGGGTATAGCGGACGTATTCGAGTACATCTTTGCGCAAGGTACGCTGAATAAACCCGGTAAGTCGTTTCTTTAAATGCCCTAGCGCACTTTCGTTATTGACAAAGTGTTGTTTGAAGCTTCGCTCATCGCCGAAGATTTGATCGTCGATAATGGTTGAAAGTCCATACAATTCCATGAGCGAGTTTTGTAAGGGTGTTGCAGTAAGTAATAGCTTTTTACTGCCATCTAATGCGCGGCGTAGCGTTTGACCCATTTTATTGCTGCTACGATGTGCATTACGTAGCTTGTGCGCTTCGTCGATGACGACAATATCCCATGGCTCTAGCATTAGCTGCGTTTCCATTCTCGCAGCATAGTGATAGGACATAATAGAAACGCAGTGATTAGCTAGCGGGTTAGTTTGACCATTGTTAACACTAATGCGCCACGTTTTTGCATCAAGCACTTGCGTTGGTAAATTAAACTTATCGCCCAATTCCTGCGCCCACTGGCGTCGCAATGACGCCGGGCAGATGATCAATATGCGGCGTTTACGCTCTGCCCAATACTGTGACAGTACTAAGCCTGCTTCAATAGTTTTCCCTAAGCCCACTTCATCAGCGAGTACAACACCTTTGCTTAACGGGTTGTTGAGCGCAAAAAGTGCCGCATGAATTTGGTGCGGATTGAGATCAACACTGGCATCAAAAAGAGATTGAGACAATTTATCAACGCCATTTTCAGCGTGGCGAATGGTTAATTCCTGCGCAAAGTATTTTGCTTGATAATCAGTTATTACCATCCAACACCCCTTTTCCTTGAGCTGCTTGCGTACTGATCCATTCTTCAAGATCGGATTGTTT
>ENA-UOZH01000430-UOZH01000430.1-food-metagenome-genome-assembly--contig:-NODE-430-length-12698-cov-3.814285_pt1 | contig 12698 bp, 18 predicted proteins | sample MGYA00249888_ERZ772728 | MGnify/ENA primary metagenome ERZ772728 (study PRJEB29005, sample SAMN08379450) | food metagenome | isolation source: cheese spiked with Escherichia coli O157 | study: EMG produced...
TTTCGAGCTGAGGAAGTGATCACCAAGGGTGTAGTCGACACCTTTTGAGAACATACCCTTCGATTTCATTTTCAGCTCAACGAAGAAAGGATGGAACCCTGCATAGGCACCGAAACCGTTCTTTCCGTTAATTTCCCCGCAAACTACAGCGATTACACGGCCATCTTCAGCATCGGTCATTTTTGCTACTTTCACGTTGCGGAACTGCGCACTGCCAGGATCCAGTAGATTGGCGGACACTTCAGATTGTGCCAGCGAAATTGCCTTTTCCTCGCCCGGCTTGCAGCCAGCCAGAACCAGTGGAATCACCAAAGCCAACAGTATTTTTTTCACTCTTATCCCCTGAGTTTTATTGTCGAGCCATATTACGCCCGGTCAGGCGATTACGGCACATCCATTATTAACTCAGGCCGCTTTCTTTGCTGATTTTTCGCGCTCAATCATTTCCTGCCAGCGGCGATCGTCATCCTCCATAACAGCGTCGTACTCTTCCCTGGTGAAGCCTTTCTGGTCAGGGTATTTGGCGTTAAGCATCATGGCGAATTCGGTCATGGTAAGGTTTTCAGCCTCTTCCCTGCTGACCCCAAAATGGTTTCGCGCCGCCATGATGTATTCAGTTGCATGGAACTCCGGTGTCGTTTCCTTGCTTTCGTGCTTCTGCAACTTACGAACCTTCGCCCGTCCGATAACGCCATGCATGATCAGCGACTGAGCTATCAGAATAAGGTTCTCCGGCGGCAGCGCGCCACGGTGCCATACAAACGTTCGCCGTCCAGTGCGTGATGGCTCATGCCAGCCTGTCAGCTCTGAAACGTCCTCGTCACAGCAGGATTGGATGACATTAATGGCCGAGAGAAGCGCCTCACGCACAAATGCGGCAGAACCTGATGCATCAAGTGCCCAGCGTGGCAGCGAAACGTCACCGAAATAGTGGGCGTAAAATCTGCGCTGATGCTCTGGTATCGCACTGTGAATTTCGCGCGCCGCCTCAAGCATCTTCGCCACGTCGTCATTGAACAGCGCATAGAAGGTGCGGACGATATGCTCTGGCTCGCCGATCCGAGTCATGTTACGGAACGATGGCCGGAAGAAGTATTCACGGCCGCCAGCACCAATCAGGCACTCTCCAATTTCTTTCAAAGGGGTCATATCGCTCTCCATAACCAGTATCAAGGGCAGCACGCCGCCCTTTGTAGTGATTACGGTGCGGCAGTCACGGTCACAGCACAGGTGTCGATGAAATCACCATCAGCAGTGGTAGCCGTAATAGTCGCGGTGCCCTCGGCAACTGCTGTCACCAGACCGGTTGAACTGACGTTGGCAATGGAAGGTGCCGAAGTCGTCCAGGTGATCGCTTTGTTAGTCGCATCTGTTGGCTGAACCGCGCCGCTCAGTTGCTGGGTTGCGCCAACGACCTGAGTATGAGTTGCGGCTGTAACCTCAAAGCCAGTGCCCGCGATAGAATCAGCTTCCTCTAACACTTCAGTCTCAGCGTCGTAGACCTTCCACTCGCCGGAGAAGGTGGAGATATCGTTGGTACCGAAGTCACCAGACCATGAGGTGGTGTTCATGTAGCCCTGGATGTATGTGCCAGCATCTTCGCCAGCAAAATCAAATCTAACCCACAGAGTCGGCTGTCGACCGGCTTGCAATTCATCGAAGATGTATTTGCCCATTCTCCAGGCGCCAATTTCTGTGCTTTTGTCCCTCTTGCGAGCCTCGCCTTCACCAGAAATTGTAATGTCCATGTTATTGACCAGGTTCTCAACCAACGCCTTGGAATCATCAGCCTCGGAATTAATTGTGTTCATAGAATAATCAAAACCCTTGGTCGTCATAGCGCCGAGACGCTTCCATTCAGAAAGCGCTGGCACTGCGTCGGGGCAGCCATAGGCCATGCGTAGCACAGCTACTTTCCCGATCAGCTTGCCAAAATCATTAGCACAGCCTTGCATGTGTACCTCTCAAATAAAAAAGGCCGCCAAATGGCAGCCTGATGGGTTGGTGATGGGGTTATTCGCCGTAGACGCACATGAACTGGAGTCTGAAGACCAGGCGGCCCTCTTCGGTCAGGACAGGTGCAGGCATGTTTCCGAGGTTTTGAATAAGGCCAAGGCATTCGTCGGTAATGTCGTTCTGTTCGACATAATTGATGATTTCCTGAGCCTTTTCAGCGGCTGCGCGGCGCTTATCTTTGGCGGAGATGACATCCAGCAGCACGTAGTGGTCCGATCCGAGGTCATTCCGGATGTCGGTGCCGCCGTTAGGCCGGAACACGATGAATGCGTCGGTTAACTTCGTCGTGTCTTCCCACGCCAGCAGTTGAACGATGAATCCAGTTGTGAGCCCGGCATCAACGAAATAGTTACGCACGCGCTCATACATAGGAGGGGTCATACTGAAAGCTCCTTGCGCATTACGGCATCAATCTGGCTGCGGGTATCCTCAAAGCCTTTGGTTAGGAACTCTTTCTGCGCGGTTGCGCGGCGGAAGGTTTGAGGAACATTCGGATCGTGAACGAACACAGCGTAGTTCGCCGTGTAACCAACACGTCCGGTCAGCCGAACGCCGTTGTTTATCAACTCCCGATACTGGCTATTGAGCAATGTCGAAGTGTCGATCGGCGTATAAAGTGCAGCCTGTGAGCTGCCGATTATCATCGCGGACTGTAACGCCCTGACAACCTTGCGCCCTTTCACGTCGTTAATGATGCGATTTAACCCGGCTTTCGACTGCTTAACGCCATGCACTTTAATGCCCATGGCTACACTCCCGTCAGGATGGCGTAATCATCCGACAGCCGCTCGAACGTGTCGGCATAGCGGATAACCTGCCGCACCTCGTCGGCACCGGCGACAACCGGGTCCGCTTCGGTCGAAACGCCTATCAGCAGGTAATCACCTGCGGACGCAAGAGCGAACTCCGTCCAGACGGTGTTCTTCACGACGATTTCAGCGCCCAGGCTGGCTAACTTCTTACTGAGCCCGCCCTCGTAATCGCAGAGGATTTGCTCAGGCTCGGCATAGCCAAGCGGATCGCCGTATTCGTCATTGCCTTCCAGCTTTCGCCAGATGGTTGCCGTGGCGGTATATGACCAGTTCGCTACCGATGACATCAGCCCTCCTTCCAGCGCAGCACTTTCGCGCCAGTCGCCCGGATGCTAGGACAGTTAATGAACCACTCGCCGTCCGATTTGACGTAGCCGGTAGTCTCCCGCCCGGTATCGGTCTCGACCCATACGCGGGTGAGCGGCTTAGGCTTACTTTCCGTCACTGATTTGTATTTCATCAGCAGCCCCCGACCACCATGAACAGGCCGACGCTGTTACCAGCGCTGATCGGCAAGTCACCTGTGCATCCGCTGGTATCGAGCCGGGCCAGTGAGTCGCGAAGCCAGGTTATGCTGTCGTCGCCATATTCAAACGAACGGGACGCGCCAGACGGCGCACCCTGTGATTTGATGCGGCGCGCGCCGGACGACGTAGCCATAAGCGCGGCGGCATACATCAGGATCAGCTTCGCGGTGCAATCGTCATACCCCGCGCCATCGAGGCACGGGATAACCTTGTTCACTACGCAGAGGATCGGATCCAGCAGCGCGCCCGGGATGGAGTAACCCAATTCACCGAGGAACGCCTGCACGTCTGCCGCTGTGATTGGGTCAGCCATGGTTATTTCGCCTTTTTCGATTTAGCGGAAGTATCTGCCTGCTCTGCCTGCTCTGCCTGCTCTGCCTGCTCTGCCTGCTCTGCCTGCTCTGCAGGTTTATCGTCGGTGGCTGGCGTGGAGACTTCAAGCTCCTGCTCTTCAACTTCGCCAACTACTGAAACGCGTCCAGCGAAAGCTGGCGGCACATCAACCGCAACAAACTCATGACCAACCGGCAGTTGCTGGAATACGCCGTCAATCGTTCCCCAGCAGCCAGTTTTCTCGACTTTTAACTTTTTCATGCTCTCTCCCGAAGAAAAGGGGCCGAAGCCCCTCAACCCTGTGCGTTGAACACTTTAGAGCGACCGTTGAAATCGCGCTTAATCTGCAGACCGACAGCACTCCAGACCAGAGAGTTGTAGTTGTCGAACGGGTTCTGGCGCGGGATCATGAAGGTGCCCACCGGCGCGGCAATGCGCGTTTTGATGTACTGCGAATTGCGCACGTACGCGATGAAGTGGTTACCTGTCAGCTTAAAGGTCTGGTTAACAGACTCAATACGGCCGTAGCGCAGGATGTACTCCAGCACGGTGCCTTCTTTGAAGCCGGCAGCGGAGGAATATGGTTTGCTCATGTTGCGCATGATGTCAGGCGACACCCACACCTTCACCTTCTCCTGCACGTAGTTATCGTCCAGGAGCTTCGCGAATGGGCCGGTGAAGAATGCGACCATCTCGTCAGGGGTGGCGGTGGTCAGGTCGATATTCAGACCGGACGCACTCAGATCCACCTGGTTGGTGTTGGCGTGGTTGGTGATGCCTGCGCCAACATACCCCTTCACCTTCACTTTCGCATCACCTGAAAGCATGTAGTCGGCCATATCCTCGCGGATAGCCGCAACGTGCGCTTCCTGATCGTCAGCCATCGCGTCGAGGTTCTCCGACTGCATGCCGTTCCATTCACGCCATTCACGGCCGTAGCCGGTGTTGAAGATCGGGATTGGGTCACCAGCTTCGTCATAGATGACTTTATCCAGCTCTTCCGGCACGTGCCCCGTCAGTGAGCGATGAACCTTGCCAGCGTCACTGGAAACGCGGTACAGCGCCGCCGTCTTGCCGATAGAAATCGGTGTACCGAGACCGAGCAGATCATCCAGCAGGCCGTTGCCTTCGTCATTACGGAAGACTCGGGTGGTGATGTTGTCCACTTCGCGCCAATAGTCTTTGGAAATCAGCGCGGCCTGGTTAACTTCCAGCGCGCCGCCGTACTGGGCGGAAATGGTGTTCTGGTTGATATTGAAGGATTCACGCTGCATCAGCAGCTGATTCCATGCCTGCTTCACCTGGTTGTGCTCGGTGATCAGCTTTTTGTTGAATACGATCATGCTCATGCGGTTGCTTTCCCTGATTTGCGAACTTTCACGAGCTGAGCTTCAGCGCCAACGGTGATTTTTTCGCGTGAATAGAAGAGGACCTGGTCGGTAGCTGGCGTTGTTGCCTTGGCAAGCGTGCCGTCACCGGCAGAAACCAGGCCTTCGTTTTCCAGCAACACTTCACCTGCTTTGACCAGCATGTGGTAATCCACATCGTCTTCGCACATGATGGCCGCGCCGGTATCACCTGCAGGAACCGAGTCGCGAATGTCACCGCCGCCGATATAGTTGTGCTGAAGAGCCAGAGCAACGCCTGCACCACCAGCGACATTGTGAACCGCCAGTTTCCCGGTGCTGTCGAGCATCACCAGTGAGCCGGGCTTCACGGCCGCCGCCATGATTGCTTCAATGACCTGCGGGTCATTCTTACGGGCCGGGCCCGCGATTACGGTATGGAAACGAGGTGCGAGAGCCATTATTCAGGTGCCTCCATGTTAAGGATTTCACTCTGAGCGCCATTCCCCAGGAATGCAGGGTTCAGACCGGTGCTGGTCTGGCACTGTGAGTACAGGTCGTTCAGCGCTTCGCCAGCCAGCGAGTTGATCGCCGCTTCGGTCATGAACGAGAATTTCGCTTTAACCGCATCGCGCTTGGTTTTCAGGTCGCTTTCTGCGTTCGCCTGCAGCTGAGATTTCAGCGTGCTGATTTCATCGGTAAGCGGCTTCAGTGCCAGATTCACTGCGGCAGTAATAGCGTCGGAGTTAATCTGGGCCTGGCCCGGGCCGCCGCCGCCATCTTTCTTCTGCATCTGCTGGTTGTAGGCATCCCAGACCTGATCGTCGGTCAGCCCCTCGGTTTTAACGCCTGCGGCATTGAGCGCGGCGATCATCTTCTCTTTCATCGGGTTTGTTTCTCCGTTGGTTTTGACTTCGTACTCAGTTGGTTTGCGCACGACTTCTACTGGATCGCCGACAAGCGTTACGACCTTGTCAGAGATTAGGTACTTCTGGTCGAAGAGCTTCGGCTTGGCGTTTTCGCCATCCTCTTCATAAACGAAATGGTCTGGCCATACGCTGACGACGTAGCGCCACTTTTTGTCGTCCTGCTTGATGGACATGCGCAGCGCCTGGTAGATGTCGTCGAATGACATCTCTGAAGCGTTGCTGATGAAGAACTTCACTTTGTTCCACCAGCCGTCTTTCATGCTGTTGGCAGCATCGATGAGGCTCGTCGCTTCAACATCAGCCTCTTGTCCGTCAGCGTTGACGAACATACCGACACCTTCTTCAGGCGTCCCGGCGCCGGGCTCGTCGAGCAGGATCGCAATGTGGTCGAACTGCATGTTGTGAGCGACCCAGGAGTATTTCTTCTGTTTCGATTCCCCTGCCTTTTGCTCTTTGTTCAGCAGCAGTCCGGTGGAGACATGAATCGGATCGGCGTTATTGCCGGAAATCATGTCGTCCAGGCGTTGGATAAGGCGCTTACCGTCAGGCTTGGTATCTGCTACAGCCTTATTGACGTAAACGTCCATCACGACCTTATCGTTGGCCTTGCTGACGTTCTGAGCCCATGCCCCGGCGTAGTAATCGTTGACCGCCTGCGGGTCGTTGGCGCTGACGTATTTGCCGTTCACCATAGGGTGGCCGATCGGCATTAACTTGCGTTCCATCGTCTGGTAGCTGTTGTTAATCTCCTCCGCCGGGTACAGCCCGCCATTCATCACGATGTCATCGACGATCGGGACTGCACCACGAATGACGTAGTGTTCCTGGCCGTTGATGGTGGTCGTTGAGATGTTGGAGGCGTTGATGGCGAGGGATTTAACGTGGATGCTGGATTGCTTCACGTTGCGTCCTCATTGGTGGATTTCAGGCATTAAAAAAGGCCGCCGTGGCGACCTTCTGTTGTTCATATTCACTGATTATAAAAATCGCTCTGTATCGACAGACTCTTCAATTTTTTTGACAATAAAATCAAAGACATTGGTAAAATCAGTCTTATCCGTAACTTTCCTGCAACCAACGCTTTCCCCACAGATATCCATAGTGTAGCTATCGTCTTTCCCCCAGAAAAGACATTCAAATATCTCCGACTTCACATAAATTTCACTATTGTATTTCGAAAGATTTATCTGAACAAAGAAACGCAAGCTGGGCTTTTGGCCATCTACTTTTTCAAAATTTCTTACTAATTCATCTTCAACTTCTTCTCGAACTTTGTTACCAACCAAGACGATAGGGTACTTATTTTTATCATGATCATCACAAAGTTCCATACCTTCAACGCCAAGATAATCAATAAGTTTGGGCTTGAATAGGGTAAGGCGCTCCTTGAGATCGTCCCAGTAACGTTGTTCAGTTTCTTTGTATTCTGTTAACTTTTTTTGAACGCGATTATATAACGACATATTATCCTCCTGTGTGTAGGGCTTTAATATGTCTAGAAAAAAACATTGGTTCAACTACCATTTTTCCATTGTTTTCGCTCCTTCTCCAATTTCTCAGCAAGCCCCTCATTGAAGATGCTGCCGTCGTCGTTGAGCAGCACCGGGATCTGGCTGCAATAGCAGTTGTACCGGTTCCCATTCTCAGCGTAGAAGTCCCGCACCTCTTCGGTGGTGTAGACCTTGCCGTGACGGCTGGCGTGCCAGGTGCGCGTAGTTGGCTTGAGCGCTGACAGCCACAGCAGGCCGGTATTCAACCCCAGCCGGTCAGCAGCCCAGTCGGTTTCGCTCCATTGTGCCTGCCGCAGTGCACCGACCTGCTCAGTCTGAGCGATGGTCTTTGCCTTCGACATAGACACATCGAGGCGCTTGCTGATGACACTGGCCGTCTCGCGAGGATTCACGCCGCGCGCTACTGCATCGGTGATGATGTTGGTCAGGTCGCCGCGGGCGGTGTCGCTGATAACCTTCCAGTCACTGAACGTTGTCAGCCTGGCCGACGCTATCTGGTTCAGATAACCGGGACTGCTTAAAAGCTGCTGTAGCGTTGTCTGGCTGGCGTACACCTGCGACTGCTGTGAGAGGTTGTTGAAGGCCTCCAGCGTGCCGCGCTGCGCTTCTGCGACGACGTAATCCATCGCCCACAGGTTCTGCTCGCCACCATCCAGCAGGTAATCGTCGAGAATGCCCTGCACCGCCTCAAGCAGGTCAGCCAGTTCCTGCGCTGACATGTCGTAGACGAACTTACCGGCGTTGACCTGGTAGAGCCGCATATCCGCGCCGTTGTCGTGGCAAAGGAAGTTCCAGTTATGGCTGTTAACCTCTCGCTCTCGCCCGATAAGGCGCTGGTCGAACAGGGCTTTCAGCGCCACCTTTATCGCGTAATACCGATCCTCAATGTCGCGCTCCATCTTGCTGACGGACTTGCGCGACATTGTGGGATCAACTTTCGACCGTGGTATCACCGGACTTTTCGGCTTCTGATTCTGGGTCGGCCAGTGGATCAGGCTTTGGCTGGTTGCCATCTGGCGGCACCTCATCATCAAGTTCAGGCAGGGCTTGCAGTTCGCCCGCTGCGCGTATCTCATTTTCTGTGATAGCAGAGCGGCCAAAGGCGTTCGTCGACTTCACGGCTACGTCGGCGAGTTTATCCATGTTGGCAATCTTCTCTGCCTGGCTCGGAGCCAGCAGATCAGACCATCCGACGGTAATTTCCTCACCTGCCGCTGGGGGGATAAAGCCAAACTCCCAGAATCGGGTAACGATGTCCGTTATCAGGTCTGTCAGGAACCCAGTTCGACGGCTCATTCGGGTCTTGGCCCAGTCCTTCGCATCCTCGGTACTGGCCCGCTCGCCCGTCTGCATGCCTACCAGGACTTTGACCGGGATCGGCACGGTGGCGCAAAACTCATTCAGAATGGTTCGCCACGTGGGTTCAGGATCTGCCGCTGCAACCGAAAGCACGCTGACATCGCCCTCCTGCATCATCACAGCGCTATCAGAGCTGTCGTTAAGGCGTCGCACCTGCCCATCAAGGGCTTCGGATAGCTGAGATTCTGAAAAACCAAGAGCCTTAGCCAGCGCTGAGAAGTTTGTTTTGGCGCTGAAGTTGAAGTTGAGCTGGCGGCTGGCGTTTTTAAAGAACCCCTCGGCGGCACCGCCGGAGACCTTCTCGCTGTCCATGATTTTATGGAAACCGGCAGCAAGCATTGATTCGCCAGAGTAGAGGCGGCCATCATCTGAACCTTCAGCAAGGATAATTACGCGGTCAGGATGGACGTTGATGATGCGCCCGGGCTGCCCACCAACTTGCTGTTGTACCGGAATTTCAGTAAACGAGTACATGGTGATGTCACCATAGTTCTCGCTGCTCTGATCTTCGTTGTAAGTGACAGGCTCAATCTGTGCCTCCCACACCGGGATCAACTTAACCAGCGCCTTTTCCTTCTGCCTGGCAGTAACTATCTTATCGACCGGCTTATCCCAGGTCCGGTTATCCTTTACCTGGATCAGCAGCGCAGAGTAGCGCCCCACTAGGTTTCGCTTGTCAGCGCCTTTAATCTGTTTCCAGCAACGCTTGAGCAGTTTATTTACGCGCTTATCCCATTCCGTTTGCTTGGTGGCATCCTTCGTCTGGTCACCTTCGTAGACATCCGGGAAGTCCTCCCAGCAGCCATCAACCATCCGGTTAACCGCAGCATTGGCAATTGCATTACGGCTGTAGGCCCGGAAAAAGTCGTCGAACGTCAGATTCAGTGGATAGCCAAACTCCTGATAAAGGCGCTGGCGTTTCGTATTACTGGTGCCATTGAACAGAGCGTTAACGTAGCGCATACGATCACGATCGAGGCTGGCATTTGCGGCAAATTGTTTGTTCATTTCGCTTTCGTTCACGGTTTCCTCCGTCAGCGCGAGCGCACCAACATGCCGAGTGATTGTGGTTCTGATAGTTCGGTTAGCGCATAAACAGCAGCGTCGAGGCGGTCAGGTGATTTTTTCGCAGTGGATGGCACGTATTCCATGAACTGGTTTTCGACCTCGTACAGACTGCCGCGGTGAGCTACACGCCCCTGGGCGTACAGAGCAGATATCGGCTCTGCTCGGGCATACTTGCCTTTACTGGCATGCACACGGATAACGCGACCGGTAAACCCGGCGTTGCGGAGAGTGTCCTCTGCCATATCGCCGCCCTGGTTAGTTTCAATGACGATCGCATCAGCTTCATGCTGTACATAGGCATCAATAGCTTTCGTAGCCCAACCATTAGGCGAGTATTTGCCGCTGTAATCAGCATCAAGGCTGTATTGCCGCTCATCACCGCTGCCGTAAACACTGGCGACGGCAATGCCTGATTCGTCACTCTCTTCGCTGTTGGTCGCTTGCGGGTCGATTGCCTCGACCGTACGGGCCAGTTCGTGGGTGATCCGCATCACATGTGCGGCGCTGATCATTTCCTCGTTCCACAGCGCCCCCTCCGCGTTGAAGCGTTTCGGGTTCTGCATGTACTGGGCTTCGGCGGTGCGCCGGTGAGAAAACAGCGATACGCGGTGCGATTCGTTGTGCTTAAACGGCCACAGCCAGCCATCAGGCAGTCCGTGGTCAATCGGTATGGCGTGGGTGTTTTCAGGGTACTGAGCAGCGTATGGCTGACTATTGTCGATAATCACCGGCAGATTCAGGTGATGCCATTTCTCACCACTCCCGCCTCTCAGCAGATAGCCGCTCAGGTCGTGGTAATGGATTCGCTGCATGATGACAATCATCGGCGTCGTCTCGATCGCCAGTCGTGATTTGATTGTCTCGTTAAAGCGGTTGTTGACCCCGTCTCGGACGATCTCAGAGTAAGCGTCGTCCGGCTTAACCGGGTCATCGATAATCAGCGCGCCTTGCCAGCCAGGTTCCATATGTCCGGCACGGAACCCGGTAACCTGACCGGCAGCTGACGACGCATAAACGCCGCCGCCGTGTTCGGTCCACCACATAGCCTTGCTGTCAGCGTCATCGCGTAGCGACATGGGCCACATCGACTGATACGCCTGCGACTTAATCATTCCACGCGCGGTGGATGAGTTCAGCAGCGCCAGGTTATGCGAATAGGACAGGTGCATGAAACGGGCCCGGCAGTTCAGCGCCAGCCCTCGGCCCATCATATTGATGGTCGCCAGCTCGGTCTTCGTGTACCCAGGCGGGACGTTGATGATCAGGCGCTGAATCTCACCATCAATGACGCGATCCAGCGTTTGCTGAATCACCTTGTGGTGAGGCGCGACAATCATCTTTCCGCCGGTGCGCTGCTTGAAGAAGTAGCGAGCGCAATAGAGCCCGTCCTCTTCGCATTCAACCTTACGGGCAAATGCCCTTTGCTCAGCAGTCGTCATCCTCCATCATCTCCTGCCGTGCGGATTTGTATTCCTCTTTGCTCATGGTGATCGTCTGGATGGCGCCACCATTCGGGCCGGAATGTTCAAACTTGTGCTTATTGGTGTAGGCATCGCCGCATTCCTTCGCCGCCTGTTCGATAATCTCGGCAGTAAGCGCGAGGTTCTTCATGCCCTCGGCACGCGTTGCCATGCGGTCGAGAACGCGAAGTCGGTACGCCTTGTTAGCGATCGGTATGTCTGAGATTTCATTCTGGAAACGTTCGCGGGTGGCATTGAACATGTCCACCCACTTCTGCGCCAGCCCCCTGCCGTTTGCTTTCGTCGGGTCGTGTGATTCGACCTGCTGACGAGTGATGCTCAGGCCAAATTCTTTTTTGACCAGCTCAACCACCTGGGATGGTGTATCGAAGCAGGCAAGGGACTGAACGATGAAGGCTTTGACCTCACCTTTCAGTGTCGCCATGGATTACCTGCCTGTCATAATCAGTCATATTGTTAGGCCAGATTTAACATGCATGTGCCACATGACCTGGCTATATCGATGTGAGCCACTTCTGCTGGCGCATTGGCCGCATCAACGAGCTCCTGTACTTCTTTGCTGGCACCGTATCGACGTACGACACCTGTGAATTCTTCGACGTCGTGGCCGCGCAGTGTGAGCACTGGCTGCCCGGTCTCTTTGTTGAACTTAGGCGCTCCGAAATCATCGGTGGCCTGGGCGATGTGGTAAAGCTCATGCTCCACCAGAGCGCAGAACTCAAGGTCACTGCATTGTGAGCAGTAATTAGCCGCCAGCGTGATGATGAACTTTGGGATTCGCCCGAACCATTCATGCATCTGCTGTTCCATTCTGGCTTTCTGCCAACCACCGGCGCGTAGCATTACCTGCTCGGCTTGGCCGAGGACATAGCGCCCTTTCTTAGCGAACGAATCGGACGCCCACATGAAGCAGAGGTCAGCCTCTAACAGGTGTTCGTGGTCAGGGTTATGGATGCTGCCGGTATCGCTCAGGATTTGGCGATTTATCCACTCATGCACTTCGTTTGCGGGGATCAGCCTGGTATATGGCTGCCAGTTCTCGGAGTCGATGAAGTTAACTGGCGGATAAGGCCTGCGCTCGTCATCGTTAACCATGGGTTACTCCGTAGTTTGTTCGGTCTGTTCTTCCGGTACTGGGGTAAACTCCACTCGCTTTACATCAGCAGGAGCGAAGTACAGCCACTGGCCCGTTTCCGTCGCCAGCGGCACAAAGCCGTTAACCAGCTCAGGCTGACGTCGTGACATCTTGCCCGTGAAGGTTTCGCCTGTTTGGGTGGTTAGCGTGATTTGGTAGATGTCGGACATTGAGAGCCTCT
>ENA-UOZH01000434-UOZH01000434.1-food-metagenome-genome-assembly--contig:-NODE-434-length-12618-cov-310.173127_pt1 | contig 12618 bp, 7 predicted proteins | sample MGYA00249888_ERZ772728 | MGnify/ENA primary metagenome ERZ772728 (study PRJEB29005, sample SAMN08379450) | food metagenome | isolation source: cheese spiked with Escherichia coli O157 | study: EMG produced...
GAGAGGGCTGGGGTGAGGCTTTTCCCTCACCCAAACCCTCTCCGTGAGGAGAGGGTAGGATTGGATTACTTACGACCTGCCAACAGTTCCAGCACTTCATCCACGCTGGTGGTGTGTGCCAGACGCTCGATGACGGACTCATCATCCAGTGCATTGGTCAGGCTGGTGATAACCTGAATGTGCTCGTTGTTACGGGCTGCAATACCAATCACCAGACGGGCAATGTCATCTTCTTCTTCACCGAAGCGCACGCCTTCCGGGTACTGGCAGAACACCACGCCCGTTTTCAGTACGCGATCTTTCGCTTCAACCGTACCGTGTGGCACCGCGATAGACTCACCCAGATAAGTCGGGGTCAGTTTTTCACGATCCAGCATCGCCTGAACGTATTCCGGCTCAACGTAACCGCCTTTCACCAGCTGCTCGCCAGCAAAACGAATCGCTTCTTCTTTGGTTGCCGCTTTGCGACCGAGGAAGATGTTCTCCGCGCCTAGCTTGAACAGGTTAGCACTGGAATCGTCAAAGCTGTCTTTCAGGCTGTCTTTTACTTTCTCTTCGTTTGCCGTGTGGCGTTGGGCAGCAACCAGACGTTCGGTCAGGCTGGTGTACAGGCCGCTGTCGAGGAAGTTGGTCAGCGAAATATGCTGTGCCTGCGGAACCTGGCGCATAGCGCGTTCGGTCAGGTCACGGTGAGTGATGACGAGGTCCACATCTGGCGGCAGGTTGTTGATCGCGCTGTTAGTAACAGAAATCTGCGACAGACCTGCATCCTGAATTTTCTTACGCAGAACGCCTGCGCCCATCGCACTGGAACCCATACCGGCGTCACAGGCAACGATGATTTTACGTACGTGGCTCAGGTCGTTAGTCACATCGCCAGCAGACAGCGGAGATGCGCCTTTAGACTCAGCTTTCATGTCCTGCATACGACGAGTTGCTGCTTCAATATCATCTTCTTCTTTCACTTTGCTGGTTTTCAGCAAAATAGCAGAGACAACGAAGGAGACAGCCATCGCCGCACACACACCCGCGATGTTAGCGAAATAAGCACCTTTTGGTGTCATCGCCAGTACAGCAAGGATAGAACCCGGAGATGCCGGAGAAACCAGACCACCGCCCAGGATAGTCAGCGTGAACACGCCAGTCATACCGCCGAGGATGACTGCGAGGATCAGACGCGGATTCATCAGCACATACGGGAAGTAGATTTCGTGGATACCCCCCAGGAAGTGGATGATTGCCGCACCGCCCGCAGACTGTTTAGCACTACCACGACCAAAGAACATGTACGCCAGCAGCACGCCCATACCTGGACCTGGGTTAGCTTCAATCAGGAAGAAGATGGATTTACCCAGTTCATGGGACTGCTGAATACCCAGCGGCGAGAAGATACCGTGGTTAATGGCGTTGTTGAGGAACAGGATTTTCGCCGGTTCAACAAAGATAGACGCCAGCGGCAGCATGTCATGGACAACCATGAAGTTAACGCCCGCAGCCAGCATTTTGGACAGGGCTTCAACAATCGGGCCAATGCCGAGAAATGCCAGAATGGCGAGGATCATCCCGATGATGCCTGCGGAGAAGTTATTCACCAGCATCTCAAAACCGGATTTGATCTTACCGTCTACCCAGCGGTCGAAGTGCTTAATGCACCAGCCGCCCAGCGGACCTGCAATCATAGAACCGAGGAACATCGGCATGTCTGCGCCGACGATAACGCCCATGGTAGTGATGGCACCGACTACGCCGCCACGTTCGCCGCCTACCAGCTTACCACCGGTATAACCGATCAGCAGCGGCAGGAGATAAGTGATCATCGGCCCGACCAGCTTCGCCAGCGTCTCGTTCGGTAACCACCCTGTTGGAATAAATAACGCGGTGATGATACCCCACGCGATAAACGCGCCGATATTTGGCATCACCATGTTGCTGAGGAAACGACCAAAGCTTTGCACTTTGATCTTAATATCGGATGACATAAAAACACCCCTTCTTATGTTTGCTGTCGCGCAGGCTGGAAGCCCGAGGTTTTTTGTTAATGTGGCGGCAGAGGTAGCCGGACCTTGTAGATACTGCGAAATCTGGCACTGAATCGGTTAACTGTCCAGTCGACGGCCTTTTGTGTGATATCAGTCACATAAATATAGGGGGTAGAGAGGTAATTGACGTGATACTCATCACAAAACGCTTGTGTAAAAAAGCAACAAGACGGCGATTTTCGCTAAAAATGGCATTTAAATGTGAGTAGTGTCACATTTTTGTTTTGATGGTTTGTTGAATCTTTGTGATCTGAATCACAAGATATTTTCTTACGGCGTTCACCTGATGTGATCTACAGCATGTTATGCCTTCGTCATACAATCGTTATGTAACTAAGCAACTCATCACCTCTAAAAATTATTCTTTGGTGTTATGGCGAGAATCGCGAACCCGGATTATTGTCAAAATATCAGCCTGACTCCCTTCTGGCTGCCAGCCCAAAAACAACACTGATAAACGTGAATCCGAGGCAGATATGTTTCTAAACTATTTCGCGTTGGGAGTGCTGATCTTCGTCTTTCTGGTGATTTTTTATGGAATCATCGCGATACATGACATCCCTTATCTGATTGCCAAAAAGCGCAACCATCCCCATGCCGACGCTATTCATACGGCGGGCTGGGTGAGCCTGTTTACTCTGCATGTTATCTGGCCGTTTCTGTGGATCTGGGCGACGCTCTATCAACCGGAGCGTGGCTGGGGTATGCAGTCACATGTTGCGTCGCAGGAGAAAGCGACTGACCCGGAAATCGCCGCACTTTCTGACCGAATTTCCCGGCTGGAGCATCAACTCGCCGCCGAGAAAAAGACTGACTATTCCACGTTCCCGGAGATCTAATTATGGATCTATTGATTGTTTTAACTTACGTGGCGCTGGCGTGGGCGGTCTTTAAAATCTTCCGCATTCCGGTAAATCAGTGGACGCTGGCGACGGCGGCGCTGGGAGGCGTGTTTCTGGTGAGTGGTTTGATTTTGTTGATGAACTACAACCACCCTTACACTTTTACCGCGCAAAAGGCAGTGATAGCGATCCCTATCACGCCACAGGTGACGGGAATTGTTACTGAAGTCACTGACAAGAATAATCAGCTTATTCAAAAGGGCGAGGTGCTTTTTAAGCTCGACCCGGTTCGTTACCAGGCGCGAGTTGACAGACTTCAGGCTGACCTGATGACGGCGACGCATAATATAAAGACGCTGCGTGCGCAGCTCACTGAAGCGCAGGCCAACACCACCCAGGTTTCAGCGGAGCGCGACCGTCTGTTTAAAAATTATCAACGTTACTTGAAAGGCAGCCAGGCGGCGGTGAATCCGTTCTCGGAACGTGACATCGACGATGCGCGGCAAAATTTCCTCGCGCAGGATGCGCTGGTGAAAGGCTCGGTGGCGGAGCAGGCGCAGATCCAGAGCCAGCTCGACAGTATGGTTAACGGCGAGCAATCGCAGATTGTGAGCTTAAGAGCGCAACTTACTGAAGCAAAATATAACCTTGAGCAGACTGTCATTCGCGCGCCGAGCAATGGCTACGTTACTCAGGTACTGATCCGCCCAGGTACATACGCAGCTGCCTTGCCGCTGCGTCCGGTGATGGTCTTCATCCCCGAGCAAAAACGGCAAATTGTCGCCCAATTTCGGCAAAACTCGCTGTTACGTCTGAAACCCGGCGATGATGCGGAAGTGGTGTTTAACGCGCTACCTGGGCAGGTGTTTCACGGCAAACTGACTAGTATTTTACCTGTCGTGCCAGGCGGTTCTTATCAGGCGCAGGGGGTATTGCAATCATTAACGGTCGTGCCCGGCACGGACGGTGTGCTGGGAACCATTGAACTGGACCCTAACGATGATATCGATGCCTTACCCGACGGCATCTACGCCCAGGTGGCGGTTTACTCCGACCATTTCAGCCATGTTTCGGTGATGCGGAAAGTGCTGCTAAGAATGACCAGCTGGATGCATTATCTTTATTTGGATCATTGAGGGGGAGGGGGGAGATTATGGAACTTTGCTCCTTGTAAGGACTAATTATTTTTGCATATTACTTCATTAGCTGCGATGATTTTTCTTTAATATTCATTATGTTAATAAGTTCTGGATGAGTGTGCTCTCATTGGATTTTTTATCCGTCTTGTTCTGCCGCAGGATGAGACTATACATCGTCGAGATCGCAATGATGATATGAGTTGTTCCTCCTGCGACGGCTCTAATCAAAAAAGAGCAGGAGTGCTTTTCCATCTATTGCGATGATGGCTTTATTATCTGAAGGATGACAGTCACATTTAAAAAATATTTAATCTATAGATCACAATGTAGGGTCATGGAATATATGTATACAACTATTTTCTTCTTCACTTTTAATTATCGTATTCATTATAAAACTAAGTTAAAAAAACTCCTGGAGAGTGAGTTATTAATATATTTTTAAATAAAATTAAGTTATCATTCATCGATGCACTTTATAGAATCATCAATGGCCATAATAGTACTATTAACTCTCAATTTTATATTTTTATCATCACTACAAATATTAACTGAATTTATATCAATGATTTTTTTATTCTTATCTTTTATTTTATTTACTGTTTCAATGCAATCAGCGGCAAGTTGGAGTGGATTTAGATTTTTCAGATATGGTCTTATGATCTTTCCCTTACTTAATAAATAGCATGTATAGGATTCGGAAAGTCCAGCATCTATTTTGTACCTCATTATATTAGATAAGGATGTGAGAAATTCCTTGTTATCATTCGCAGCCATATATGCCAGTCCGAGTTCAGCCTCTGCGGCCTTACAGGCAAAATAGCTTAGTGAACACGCTTTTCGTCCCTCTTTAGTACTGGCTGATATTAGTGCCCATAATATTGCTTTGTCTGCCAAATCTAACTCTCTCTGAAATTGTCTTGCAGTAACTGCACTCGCAGAAATAGAGAAAAAAATACAATTGTTAATAACCTTGCCATATTTTTTAGTCCGTAACTGTTAATGTGCTATCTGGCTCTGAAAATATTAACTCATTTAATTTTTGCATGTCATTAGATAAACCAGTTATACAACCCTCGGAACAGAATCGAGGTCCTAAAGACGGACCAAAAGCGTTTAAACAACTATGTATTGAAAATCCATTGCGATTATAAGTTCCTGTATTAACTGACGGTACTAATCGTATGCCGTCAGGTTTTCTATTGCTTGCTCCCGGGTCATTAACATTCCAACTCCATAGGCCTTGAGGTATTGGCCATCTATTTATAAATGTGTACAACGGGGATTATTTTTACATTGCATATTATTACCAGAAGCGACTGGAATACTAAGCACATCATAAAAATTATCATCACATGGTATATCTGAAACACACGAAAGCATACCTAAAGTTATACTGTATAAACAGGTGGCTAATCCCAAGGGGATCGATTCCAGAAATCGGGTTCAACGGATACTGATAAAAATTCCACCTACCTTCCAGCCCAATCGGAGCCTGAGTGTTATACCGCCCCTGCTGCGGTTAATGTTACCGATAATAGTTATAGTACAGCCCTGATTCATCATCATACTACTGCTGCGGCAGTCTGATGAACTATTGCTTTTACGGATTCTCCTTATTCTTCCTTCTATCCATTCGCTTTAGCTTTTTGAGCTCTTGAAGTTTGCTCTTTGCATCAATATTACCGTTATTTACAGCGAATTCCATCCAATAAATAGCTCTATTCAAATTATAATATTCTGATAATGTTGGATTTGTATCTGATAAAAAGACCCCATAATTAAACTGCGCTGTAACATTCCCCTGAGATGCTGATCTTTCCAAGAATCGCAATTGTTTATCAATATTATTTTTAGTAAAGCAGTAATATTGATATAGTCGAAATGATGCCTCTGAATCACCATGTTGTGATTTATACTTCAGTTTCATCAGCTTTTCTTCACTTAAATCATAGGTCATTGCTGTAGATCCCATCACACTTTCGTTTTCTTTTATTTTCACATCAGCACCATGCAATTGACCAATAAGAGAAAAATAAAAAAATAGTAACAAGCATGCTTTCATACATCTACAACCTATCTTATATCACTGGGTTTTTCTGGCGTACCTTGCATATTAGAAATGGGGTGCCCAGATGGCCCATATGTTATCCAATTACCAAGGTCTTTTGTTGTTATAGCCATTAGATCCTTATTTGAATTAAGGTTCGTTGGTGCTGTTAGCACTGTATCCATTTTTAACTTACCATTAGTTCCTCGCCCCCACCACGTCCATAGCGTGTCAGGTCCTATTACATTTGTATGTAACTCTTTAGCTAATTGGCTAGCAAATGAATTTTGTCCTTTACCTGTATTACAAGAAAATAACCAAACTGTCATCCCATCTTTATAATTCCCATCAAATTTAATTAGATATGCTAGATCTTTAGCTGTCATGATACTGCGCGTTGCGGATTCAATAGATGTGGGGGTACCATGCCCCCCGATTGTGAAAACGCCTGGGATATTAATCTCATCAGCTACAGAATGGATAAGATCACTTTCGGGGTATAAATTTATATCAACCAAACCTTGCGGATCTACATTTATGACCGGATTCAACGGATACTGATAAAAATTCCATCCCCCCTTCAGCCCAATCGGATCCTGAGTGATATACCGCCCCTGCAGCGGGTCATAATAGCGGTGGCGGTTGTAATACAGGCCGGACTCCTCATCATACTGCTGCCCCGGCAGCCGGATAAGCTGCTGCAGCTGATGCGGGTTCTCTTCATTCAGCAGGTTGCCCCATTCATCATATTCTGCGCACCACGCTGTTGCCCCTTCCGTGCTGATGAGCGCCAGCGGCAGGCCGCGATGGTCGCAGTGGTACAGGTGGATTTTTCGCGCCGGCGTGTACACCGGGTCCATCTGGTTTTGCATCTGCTCCACGGTCAGGCCGCACGATGCCAGCCAGCGGCGGCTTTCCTCACTCACCCGGTCAGCCAGGATTTCACTTTCCAGCCGGTCGAGCATCTGCACCGTGCCGGCGGGAATCCCCCACTGTGCATAGGCAACTCACGCTATGAACGCTTCAGCTTATCAATAGCGGAAGTTATAATTTCATTGTCATCAAACTTGTACAACATAGTATCTAAAACAGGAAGTAGCGTTTTATCACCTAATTCACCCGCAGCTTCAATGATATCATCATAAACAGTATTTTTTTTTAACTCATCGCATAAAACAGATAAAACCCTTTTATCTTTTCTGTAGGAAAGTCCGATTATTGCTTCAATACGGACTTCCTCATTTTTATCCTGAAGCATCTCCACAAAACAATCCCTAATATCACTATTATCATATTTATTGATATTTATTGCAAATGCGGCCCAGTTTCTGACATCTCCATTTGGATCTTTTAACAGATTAATCAATAGTGGAATTGTTGCTTTATCATTGATAACAGAAATAGCAAATGCTGTAGCACGTCTGACATTAGTCGATTTATCAAAAGCAGTAATTTGAGATTGTTCTACTATTTTAGGTGAATAAATTGGGTTTTTCTTGCATCGCTGAGCCGTTGACTCGATTGCCGTAGCTCGAACGCAAGCGCTCTTATCATTCAATGCCATATTGTTCAAAATATTAAAAACATTATCTTCGCATTTTTTGCAAATTTTTATTTGCCCGAGTATAAATGCTCCGATATCTCTACGGATATAATTTTTATCAGAGCAGAACTCAATTGCCAATCTAACAGCGTCTTGCCCACCTCTTAACTGTAATACTCTGGCAGATGAAATCCTTTTCAAGGAATTGTGATCATCAAGTAAGCGAAATAATTCATCATCATTTAGTTTCTTACATTGATTATATAAACCATACTCTTTACTTGCCTTTCTTTTCTGGTATGTATTTGACATTGCAGGAACCTCCATAAAGGCTATCTTTTTCTATCGTTTGACTGTCTGGAGTCCTCCACCTACTCTGCCATCAGCGCACACGATGTTTGATTATCCTTACATACTTATTTTCCGTGGCCAAAATTCAGAATTCTCCCATCATTTTTGCCTATTTCTATAATAAAAACCCCACCAGCAATTTGGTCTGAGTGAATGGTACCTTCAACAACCCAACTTGTTGTTAACTCAGTGATTTCGTATGGTTTTTCTTCTTCTGCGGCATCCTGTCCATAACGATTCTTAACATATATCTCAGCTAATTCCAATGCTATAGCTTTATTTTTAACCAAATTTCTAACGGTATATTTACCTTCACTTTCATACTTGCGCATTATTTTAATATTATTATTACACTGCGCCCATGTGTTGTATGTAAAAACAAACAAAGATACAATGACACAGTTCCTAAACAATATTTTTTTACATATTACCATGAACTCTGCAGACATTAGGTAATCCTTTTCTGTTTGTTATTTCCTTCCCGTGGTTATCTATTGCTTTAAAATTACCACTGGGCGTACCTAAATAAAATGACTTGATATTGTTATCTTTACTTTTAACTATTTTCTCATCTTTACCTGAAAATATTTCGTCCCAATATTCTCCATGACTATCTGCACCATGAGTATGATAAGCTGATACTTTCTCAGTACCATTAGGGCAAGGGCTATTGAATGGATATGATCCTTTTCTTTCTCCTCGGTTAGGTGCTGTTGAGAAATATCTGCCACTATTATCCTTACATATTAAACCAGCGAACTCTTTATCTTCGCAAATAGATTGGCTATTTATTTTATTTAAGGCGTCATATGCGGTGCTATCTATAGAATCAAATTTATCTGGACCTATCATAGCGGATAGTGTGCCGCAAAGACCATTAGTACATGCCCCCGATTTTGCATCCTCCCACATAGATAAACCCAGGGGGTCGATGTCTGATATCGGATTCAATTGATATCCATACAGGTTCCATCCCCCCTTCAGTCCAATCGGATCCTGAGTGATATATCGCCCCTGCAGCGGGTCATAATAGCGGTGGCGGTTGTAATACAGGCCGGACTCCTCATCATACTGCTGCCCCGGCAGCCGGATAAGCTGCTGCAGCTGATGCGGGTTCTCTTCATTCAGCAGGTTGCCCCATTCATCATATTCTGCGCACCACGCTGTTGCCCCTTCCGTGCTGATGAGCGCCAGCGGCAGGCCGCGATGGTCGCAGTGGTACAGGTGGATTTTTCGCGCCGGCGTGTACACCGGGTCCATCTGGTTTTGCATCTGCTCCACGGTCAGGCCGCACGATGCCAGCCAGCGGCGGCTTTCCTCACTCACCCGGTCAGCCAGGATTTCACTTTCCAGCCGGTCGAGCATCTGCACCAGCACCGGCGGGAACACCACACTGCCACCGTCTTCGCCGCCGGACTGCTGAAGCGCATCCGCCAGGCTGCGGCGCTGCGTTTTCGCCAGCTCACCGGTGGCGGTTTCAACTCTGATGAGTGGCGTGAAGCTCCCCGGCTGATAAATCGTCTGGATGCGGGTTCTGTCGTTCTGTATTGTGGTCAGCCGGTCGCCGTCCCAGCCGTACCAGGTCACTTGCGGTTTCCGTGACAGCGACATCCAGCCCGTCAGGTCCCGTTCACGTCGCCATACCCGTTTTGCCACCCTGCGGCCCAGCGGGTCGTAAAGATAGCGACTTTCGACCAGCGGCTCTGCATATTGTGTCCGCGTGTAGTGCACCAGCCGGTGCTGACTGTCGTAATGGTACCGGTGGGTGCGCTCATCATCCGTACGGATACCCCCTTCCGGGATGAGGTCGGTTTTCTCCGTCAGCCTGCCGTGACGGTCATACCGGTAAAGATAGTGCGCGTCACGGGCGATACGGTTATCCGGCCACATGCTGAGGGTGCTGTCCGGGTGCAGCTCCGGGTCGGGCAGGCGGTTACCTGCCGGGTCTGTGGCATACGGGATGCGGATATCCAGATTCGCTGCGGTGGTGTGAACGCCGGTCAGCCTGCCGGTGGTGCTGTAGCTGTAACTCCGGGTCTGGCGCGGGCTGCTGATGCGGATGAGTTCGCCGTTGTCGTTCCAGGTGTAATCGCGGTCAGACAGCAGGCTGTTCAGGTGCTGACTCTGTAACTGCCCGGCAGGGGTATAAGCGGTGGTGAGTTCATAACGGCCGAAGCTGCGCAGCGTTTCCCGGTGCAGGCGGTCGCGGGTGTACTCCACCAGCGGTGTGTCGCCGAGTTTCATGCCTGCCAGGTAACCGCTGCCGTAGGTCAGCCATTCCACGGCGGGCAGGCTGTCCGGTATACAGCGGTTCGCCAGTCCCTGCGCGTTGTACGCATGTCTGGTCTCATGCTGCCAGAGCAGTGCTTCCGTCTGCGGGTGATGCACCGTCTGACGCTCACCGGTCAGGCGGCCTTTCTCATCATACCCGTAATGCACCGTCACCCGGTGCCCTTCGCTGATATGGCTGATGTCTGTCAGCCAGCCGCGTTCGTCATACTGCCACTGCTCTGCGGTTTCGCCATTCACGGTGCGGTGCGTGAGGCGGTCTGCTTCGTCATAGTGCCAGTGGGTGACCAGCCCCTCATCCTCGCTGCGGATAAGTTTGCCGGTCAGGTCGTGGTGATAACGCTGTGTGCGGCCGTCAAAGCCGGTTTCCTGTATCAGCCGGTCGAGTACATCGTAACGGAAGGTGGTGTGGCTGCCGTTTTCACTGGTCAGGCGGATGACCCGTCCGGCAGCATCGTATTCCATACTGCGCGTCAGCCCGCCCTGCGTGGTACGGACGGCCTTTCCCCACGCATCGTACTGTGTCCCGTTTCTGCTGCCGTCCGGGGCAATGACGGCGGTCAGGTCACCGGCGATGTTGTATTCATACCGCGTTTCATGGCCCTGCGTGTCTTTCACGGCAATTAACTGTCCACGGCTGTCGTATGCGCGGTACTGACTCAGCCCTTCCTCGCGGTGCACCGCCGTCATCTGCCCGAAGCGGTCATGGTCATAACGGGTTACATAACCGGAACAGTCGGTGAAGCTCAGCAACTGACCGTAACGGCTCCACGTCATGGTTTTCCGGCTGCCGGTGGCATCTTCCGTTGCGCAGGGTAAGTCACTGTGTGGATTATCATAACGGTAGCGGGTGATATCGCCGTCAGGGGCAGTTTCCTGAATCAGACGGCCCTATTCATCATATTCCCGGCGTATTTCCAGCCCGTCAGGCCCGGTGGCTGACGTTAACTGGCTGTGGTGGTTATAGTAAAACGCCGATGCCCTGCCATCCGGCGTGGTGATGCGCGTGATGAGGCCCGTCACCACATCCGGGCTGTATTCTGTTGTCCGGCCTGCGGCATCCGTCTGTGCCCTGAGCCTGCCCACCGCGTCAAACTGACTCTGCGTGACGCTGCCGTCCGCGTGTTCCTTTTTCACCACCCGCTTCAGCCCGGCTTCACCCTGCGTGTGCAGGACTTCACGGCGGTTCAGGCTGTCGGTGATGGTGATGCGGTCTTTCTCATACTGATACGTGTAACTTAAGCCTGCCGGGTTTAGCTGTTCTGTCACCCGCCCGTCGCTGTCGTAACGGTAACGGATTTCCGGCCGGCCCGTGTGACGGTGCGCCACCATCCGGCCCCGGTATTTATCATCGTAAGTAAAGCTGCGCACCTGTGTATTGCTGCGGTCATACACCGCCGCCAGTTCGCCGCGCGGCGTCCAGCCATAGCGCACCAGCGGCGCGGCAGGTAAATTCTCCGGGTATTCCGGGTCGTGCGTCAGCCACACGGCAGACAGACGGATGCCGTTGTCCCGGCCATATTCGGTGTAACCCGGCAGGGTATCAGGAAAAGCGGACGGTTCCGTCCCGCCGGAAATGGCCTGCTGCCGGGCTTCTTCTGCCCGCTGCGCCTGCGTGGTCAGTACCAGCCGGAAGTGACGCCCGGCACCATCCGTCACGCCGGTGATTTCGCCGCTGAATTCACCGGCGGCTTCGCGGTGGAACGTCTGTGTGCGCCCGAAGCGGTCCACCAGCCCGGTCAGTACCCGGTACGGCGGCAGCGGCGCAGGCAGCACCTCATCCGCTTCCGGCACCCGCTCACACCAGCCGAGCAGCCACCACGGCCCCTGCGGACTGTTTGTCGCCAGATAACGATGCGGACTTAAGCGGAGTTCTTCCGGCAGCGCCTGCCAGAGTGCGGCCAGCCGGTGACCTTCATCCAGTTTCGCCACGCCGCCGCGCACCAGCCACAGTGACTCGCTGCGGCTGTAACCGTCCTCACCGGGAAACAGGTGCTCAAAATACAGGCTTCTGCCGCCGTTATCACTGAGTATCAGTGTGTTATCGCGCAGCTGTAAGCGGATATCCGCAGGCATTTTCCAGCCGGGGCCGAGGCTCCCCACCGGCGCGGGCGTTTTTGTCCGGTAACTGCTGTAGGTGCGGGAGAGGATGAACGGCAGCGGGCCGGGCAGGGCGATGTCGGTTTCACCGGGAAGGACCTTTGCACCGAGCAGCGGATTGACCGGATGGCCGGACGTCACCCCGCCGGGGCACACCGAACAGGCCACGCCGGTGGGGGCACCAATGCGCACCCCGGCTGAACCCTGGACAATGCTACCGCCATACTGCGTCATGTCGCCCTGACGCGCCGCCGGTTTTCCGCTCATC
>ENA-UOZH01000437-UOZH01000437.1-food-metagenome-genome-assembly--contig:-NODE-437-length-12519-cov-37.422577_pt1 | contig 12519 bp, 8 predicted proteins | sample MGYA00249888_ERZ772728 | MGnify/ENA primary metagenome ERZ772728 (study PRJEB29005, sample SAMN08379450) | food metagenome | isolation source: cheese spiked with Escherichia coli O157 | study: EMG produced...
CTGACTGAGAGTTTACTCACTTAGCCGCGTGTCCACTATTGCTGGGTAAGATCACCTGACTATTATATTGGCCTCAGAGGCCGTCCAGTTGTTGAGGCGATTGTGTGCGGAAAACCCATTTGGGCACAGGGTTTCCTGATGCCGGATGATCTCTAAATATGAATGGCACGATTATGCGGGATACTTACAATAGCAAGTGTTATATCCCTGAGTGTATCATTATAGTTAACGCTAAATCTTGGTTTACTTATATATCCATTCAAACATCATTCTGACGTCAAATAGAGTATCCAGGTAGTAATGGTAAACTGTTCTGCTCAGGTTGTGACTCCGGAAGGCCTGACAGACTGACGCCACCAGATATCTTGGTGGCGTCAGCCAAGAGGCCTTCCGAAAGACCTCGCAGTGAGGAAAAAAACGTCTACTGGAGCGTGGTCACGCCATCCTATTCACCTCTTTCTTAGAAATTTTACTCTCCAGAATTTCCGGGGCGCTTCAGTTAATCACTAAATACTGGGCTTTCTGAATCGTCAATTATGCTCGCGTCATACCAATGCTGAGATGATTCAGGACGTTTAAATTTTTGAGCTGATTCACATGCGCACAGCGCTATTGCCAAGATAAATAGCATCACATATTTCATCATTATTCCTTTAGATAATCTCATTGTCGGCCGAATATTACCAATATAAACTAACCCCTGTCGTCCCCTGCCAAGTGTTTTTTGAACGCTCACTCAGGTCTTTTTGATAATCAACCTTAATATAATAATTTATATAATCGTTCAATTTTACAGTCACGCCTCCACTTAATTTTGCAACAGAGCCATTCCAAGATGTGAGTAATGAATCCTTATACCCAGTGCTTTTTACCGCGACATTCTGTCTGTCTCTGGTGGTAAGCTGGTCGTTCAGTTCTGCATCCAGGAAGGGGGACCACTGTATTCCGGATATTGTCATTTTGTTACAGTACAAGCGTGCGCCGGCAGAGGCCGTCAACTGGTTATCAAGATCGTTACTGACGTTTAAATCATCATAACGGTAGTCGTTCAGTTTCACTTTTTGCCAGGATACCGAAATTCTCGGTACCAGTGTCAGAGTTTCCTTCAGTACCTGCGGATACCCTGCTTCAAAGGCCAATAACTGTCCACGCCCATGAATGCCGGGTTTGTGTTTACTGATATTTGACTGTACCTCTCCAGAATAACGGGTCCATTGAAATGTCGCATCTGTATACCAGCCCTGAGTAGCGGTATAACGCCAGTATAATCCAGTACCGTAAGTACTGAACTGATAACTTCCTAGATTAGCCTCTGAGCTATAGATGGTTTTACCGGATACATCAGCATTACTGTCGATATAACCTACGTACAGCCCCACCTTATGAGGGCTGTCTTCATTTGAGGGCCATAAATCGGTACCGAGTTGAATACCCTGTACGTGACCACGCCAGACTGCTTTTGCAGGACCATTCCCCTTATTTCCCTTTTGTCCGTAAATTGTACGGACCCAAATCCCTTGGCTGTTTTGAGCCATTCCACTGGGTTCCGGTACTAGCCTGTCAGCAAATTGTGGTATCAGAACAAGCCCTGCCTGGCGGGTAATATCTCCCAGAGCACTATTGACAACTGCATCTTCACGCATTGCTCCATTTTGCATCAAAGTATCGTATTTGTAGCTTTGACCAGCAAACAAGCCGTAATTATATAAGCCGGCAGTTAGTATGGCATCCTGAGTACTGCTGTTTTTAATGACAGCATTGGTGTCGTTGCCGCTGATACTCCCTACCGTCAGTGAGTGGCCATTCACGTCTAGTGAACTACCTGTTGTAGTATCATAGGTTTTCGAGAAAACGATGTGGTCAGTGTAATTCAACGCATTATCGGCGTTAACATTGATACTGCTGTTGCCTTCGAGCAACAATGTTACATTGTATAATGAATTTTCATGATTCAAATTTATCAGCGAATCACCTTTAAACCGTTGTTTCCCTCCCTTAATGGCATCATTGATCTTAACATTTAAAGTTGATTTTCCGTCAAATAATAAACTGCCATCATCCACCCCCTGTTGTGCAGAAATATTCATGACGGAATTGTCTTTAAATGTAGTAGATGCACCGCCAGTAACTGCTTTATTAACATTGACGTTAAATACGGAGTCATTACTGAAAAATTGCTTACTACTTCCGCTAATGGTTCCTGTGCTGTTGCCATTCAATGTACTGTTCCCACTAAAATACTGTGTACCTCCAGACAATGTACCTTTACCATTGGCATTTAATATGCTGTTATCATTGAATCGCTGTGTTCCTCCAGTAATTGTTGATATACCATTAGCGTTGAATACCGCGTTATCCTGTAACTTTATTTGTCCTCCAATAACTGCCTTGTCAGCCTCTGAGTTCAGAACTGAACTTTTGGCCAGTATCTGATATCCGCCACTGATACCTTGACCAGTGTTGACGTTCAATACCGCGTCGTTAAAAGTCTGATTACCACCGCTTAGTGCCATTGAAGCATTTATATTCATGGTCGTACCAGACTGAAATATCTGTGTATTAGTGTTATTTATTTCTCCAGAAATTGCATTGGCAGAATTTGCATTTAATACTGATTTTCCTGTAAACAGTAGTGTCCCTCCGGTGATACTACCATCTCCGCCGACATTGACCACACTTGTATCCTGTATATTTAATTGTCCTCCTGACATTCCTCCAGTTGCATTGATATTTACGGATGAACTACCTTTAATGCTCCCTGCTTTTCCTGTGGTCATTGTATTTTTACTAAAGGCACCTGATGCGTTTAAATTCAATGTAGCATCCGTCAACGTGAGCATAGCGCTATTAAATACGCCATTGGACGCGTTGAGGTTCAAGATTGTCCCTGCATTAAATATCTGACTGCCGCCGTTAATTGCTTGTTCAGCGCTGGCATTAACGACGCCATGACTACCTGACAAAGCAGTTAATTTAGCATTATGTATACCTGAGCTAGCATGGATATCTATTTCAACTTTCCCAAGGGCATTTTCTTTTCTCAGCGTATAATTACCTCCGTCGAGCCCTGCTTCTGCATTGACTGTGACATGTGTATTTCCCCTGAACTCATAGGTTCCTTCATTATTAAAGGCCCGGGTGGCTGAAACAGTAAGTTCAGTTTTCCCTGTGAAATAAACAGGTGTTTTATCAATATATCCTGCATTATTGGCATCAATCTTCTTATCCTTGCAGTAAGATGAGGATGAACAATCAGAAGAAATAGCAGCATTTACTGAAGTGGATATTAGAGACAACGAAAAAATCGACATCAGCAAAGATGCACCATATCCCCTGGGATGGTTAAAAACGATTATTTTATCCATGGCTTAATCCTGTTTATTTTTAATTAACTCAAAGGAATAACTACTACCTCTCAGATGACTCATATCTACACTGATGATGTTCCCCTTGAGAGAGACGCGTTTCTCTAGGTCATTTGCAATATGGAGCGGGACTTCGTTCTCCGTTAATTGGAATGAGACCCGAATGTCACGGCGTGGTGAAGATACTGCCACCTTAAAACTTTGGGCTACTGTCTTCATAATCAGGGACATCGGTGTCAATGCGTTGATCCCGGCCACTGATGCAGAACGCCAGAAATTGGCATAGATAACCTGTTGGTCAGGTAAGGATACAGCCTGAACGTTAGGAGCATTGGCAAGGAGTTTTATGCCAGAATGTGTGGAAGACAATTCTGTCGCAGAAGGCCAGATAGCCCAAGCATAGTGGTTGTCTGATTCTGTGCGATGGGATTGTATAATTGTCAAAAACTGCGCTGAAACTTTACCGGATGACGTCCCTATGTCGGACCAGTCACCCTGTCGCTTTTTCACACTAACTTGAGCTGTGGAGCCCGCCAGTGGCTTCCAGATAATGTTATTGTCTTTATCTTTTAAAACAACTGACCGTGTGGCTGTTTTCTCCTGACCAGGGTGTAATAGCGAGCCATCAACTAGTACCTGTGCCGAATCACTGATCTTCTGATTCGCAATGGTTGTTACTGCCGGGCTGCTGCTTGAAATTTGGTTACCCAGCATGACTAACTCATGTGGTGCCATGAACCATGATTTTTGGGCTTTCAGTGAGTAAGTCGGAACTTTTAAAAGCATACTTGCGCTTGCCCAGCTATTTAGGTTATTACCGCCCGCCCAAGTAATATTGGCGCGCCCTAACTGAGTCACACGATACTGTTCGTCACACCAGCCCAGTTCACCAGCAGAGGTGGTGCCAGGTAAAAAACGACTGTCAACTATCGGCCAGTAATCACTATATTGATCAGCATCGGGCAAATAAAGCCATGTCATTCCATCAGATGTTCTCTGTCCTTTCAGGTTCTCGTCATTGATACATTCATAGTTGCCTGTCCGGCGGGAATGCATCGCGACAACAGCTTGGTAGTTTGTGCCCTGATAAACCAGACGATCCATATCAGCATACAGCTTTGCACTAGGTATTAGAGGGGCGGAGGACAGAGACTTATCCTGCAAAATACGCGTAATAACCAGCCATGACGTTAAATTATCTGGCAGAAGAGAGTAATAATACTCTACTGTATTTCTATTTAACTGCGCTTTTATTGCCTGTCGAATATGAAGTTTATCTTCTGCAGGTGCGCCATTTACAAATAATGCAACAGCATTCATAACTGATATACCAACCTTCCGATCCTGTCCATTCTTACGGGAAATACTGCGACCATTCACAGCGTCAGGCATTTTTCCTTCAAGGAGTAAAGGTAAGAAAGCGTTATTTATTACACTATAAATGCGGCGATTATCTTCATATGAAAAATCCCATGGTGTTCCAGCCACACTATTTTTAATTAAACCCAAACCATTCAGCAAAACCTGACCGTACGTTCCACTATAGGCTAAATCTTTATGCTGGATGAATGATCCATCCCTGTAAAAACCATCTCCGGATTGAACTGGCTTGAGCACCTCAGGTACTGAAACTACCGCAGCGTTAATTTCAGTAGGGTCATTGGCTAAAAGTCCCCTGACAAATACCACCATTGCGCTATCGATGCGGTTACCACCGGTAGAAGTAAAGGCACTTTTTGTCGTTGAATAGGGGGCACCACTGCCTTCCGCTAAATAACGAGGGTCACGAACAAAATGTCGGGTTGCACAATTGTATTTATTAATCAGCGAGGCGGGAAGCTCTTCGTAGAGTATAACCAGTATGTTGTTAACAGTGCGTGAAATACCCAATTCCCAGTTCCACCAGTTGCCCCACTCTGGAGTCTGATCATTATAATAGTCCCGGTTCAAATTGATTAGTGCAGATTTTAGTACATTATACAGTTGTGTATCTTTATAAAGGTCTGTGCCCGGTGTGGCCCAAGCTCTTGCCAAGATGAACAAGCGCTGGTATAGCGTATAAAGTGTGGTTCCGAGATTCAGACGACCGGATGTGCTTTCATCATCCAGTACTGTATCTTTCCATAAATGAGCTACCGAGTCATTCTTATCGATGACTTTCCAGAGATTATTTGCTGAACGATTTAAAGAAGCAATATATTCTGTTGACAATCCTGAACCGATAGAGCCAGAAGGTACAAAATTACTCCTCCAGGTATTACGCATTTGCTCAATAAGTTTGTGCTGGTTTAATTTTGAAGCAATTTGTTTTTTTGTTGGTAAGGTTTCATTTTCAGTGCTGAGATGAGCCTGTACGCTACTCATACTTAAGCACAATAGTGATATAGCTAATGTAGTCTTTTTCATCGTTGTTACTCTTTATATTTCGAAATAATCCCTCTATGTCCAGACACCCGTTGTATCCGAAGTTAACGTTACTTACTGACGTTTATATTTCCTTTGTGAGAGATAACCCAACGTATTTTATACGAATGATGTTCTGAACGCCTTCGTAAGGTTCTTTGCCGCCGTCTCTTTCAGTTCAGGTCTCACCATCCGGGGAATTTGGCGACGTCAGAAGACTGCCCCCATCCCCGACGATAAGCATACGCGGCCAGACTTCCGATAGCATGGTGTATACGGAGAAACACCTCAGTATCACCAGTGTGACGGCTGAGGTTATCCCTCCAGTCGTCGGTTCATCTGAGAATGATATATATATCTTCTTCTTTCTCATCCATATTCAACGGCCTCTTTAAGAAGTTCATGCACCATCACTTTCTTGTCGGCAGCCTCTGGAATTCTTTAATCTGCTGCATGGTGGCAGCAAGTTCAGAAACCAGAATCACCAGTTTTCCGGCGACCACAACAGTGAAATTTCCTTCCGGGTCTTTCTTATGTAACTGGCTAGCCGCCACACCATGTTGTCAGACAACGAGGGCCCTTCATTTCTGGTTCAAAGCTTTGCAGAACAATAGCGATTTTTTCTGTATGCTACATCGCCTGCCTTCCTCCAGCCCTAAGACATCTGTCCTCTGTTCTCCAGTGACCAGTCTAAAAATCAGTAGTAAAGCCATCTCTTAAATAAGTGATATTGACTGATGGAAATTCAGGAGGATGTTCAACTTAGAAATTATACTGAATGTTCAGTTTATAAAACCATTTCTTTCGTGACTGCATATCATTACCAGATTGATCCTGCATTTTCTCTGTCTGATAATAGGTCTCTGCCCCCAGAGACCAGCGACCATTAAAAGAGTAATGTGTACGAATACCGTAACGGTTATATGGCTGTTTTAAGGTCACATTTGACAAGGGGGCCTTTTCTGATTTCAGTTTGATTGTGCGATCAATAGTAATACGTGCATAGGGACCTAAAGCTAATTTGCCAATACGATACTGATAATCTAGCGTTCCCTGAACAAGTTGATCATCATAATTATTAGTCACGCCATCAAATTCAGTATGGATGCCAAGCGCAATACTATTAAAGCTATTAATGTTATGATGAACTCCGGCATCGAACTCGTATCCCCAGTCACTGTATTTTTTAGAGCAAAAACCAAACGCATTGGCATCACTGGCTTTACATTCACTATTATTATAAGGATCCATTATTCGATCGTTTTTACGGCTTCCTTTTGAATCAGCAATGTAAAAAAATCCGTTAAGATAAAAGCGAGAATCCTGTGTAAGAAGATAATCAAACTGCGGCAATATTCTGAGTTGTCTTTCATATCGTTCGCCATAGTAGTTTTCTTTATCATAAGGGGTGACTCGCAAACCAATACCAGGCCTAAAAATGAAATCTCCACTTTTAATGTAATCAGTGGCATATAGCTCATATAATCCTGACTGGGATGTGCTCACCTTGTTAATATAATCCTTTTTATATGGATATTCTTTTAGAAGAATACGTCCGGAATAGGTCCAGTCAGAACCCTGCGGTCGATAGCTGAAACGAATATATGGATTGTAAGACGTCAGCCTGTGATAGGCTATCTTTTCTTTTTGTGGATAGTATTCATACTCATTACCGAACTGGATATATCCTCCAGCATATGAAGGGGATGCGCTTATCATTGTTAATGATGCTAAAAAAATAACGCGGAATCGTTGTTCCTGTATCATAAGCTGCCATTGTTAAGTTAATGTTTCTTTGTTTCTGTCGTTATGTTCAGATGTGTAGTTTTGTTGCCCTTGCATTACACACTGAAATTTTTAGCTCGTGTTGAGCGTCTTGAATCATCATCTAAGATGATGGGCTAACATCTCTGTTTTATCAATTTTCTATCACTGAAATAGGGGTGAAGATACTGTTAATGTGTAAATGTCACGGAGCATTCATATATCTGTAATGCCAGATGAAATGGATTTAATAATAGAAATTAACAGATACTATCTCAACATTAAAGCGTGTTCGTAGGGAGCATTCAAGACACTTTTACTTTATAACCGAAATTACTATTGGGTTTTTATCAAAGGGCTTTACTTCTTAAACTTATCATAATATGGTTGCATTTTAGTCATGCTCTTTACAAGACCCTGTGCACTTTATTGATTAACATAATTCACTTTATATTTACAGAATAAAAAACAAAAGACAACCCTGAAAGTGAACCGCTTGGGAATTTTTGAGACACTGGTGATTTTTCATTGAAAATGAACGTATATCTAATTCTTTAATGGTCTTGCAATGTTACAAGATTATAAATCTCAACAGATTTAACAGACACCTCAGAGTCATTTAAGATAGCTTGAAGAAAGGTGCTCATAGTGGTAAACGTTATCCCGAATAGTTTAAAATTGAAGCAGTTAAACAGGTTGTTGAGCGTGGTTATTCTATTTCCTGCGTTGTAACATGTCTTGATATCACGCCCACAGCCTTGTCGCCTGGATTAAGAAGTGTGGTCCGGATCCTTCCACTAATTAAGAAAGTCAAAAGTTCAGGCTTGCCCTCTCCAGAAAGAGTTGAAGTGGCTTACCGACGAACGATACATCTGTTTTGTCATTGTATGTAAATATTGGAAATGGGTAAGCACAAAAAAACAATAAGACGACTTCTTATTCTTGTATGATAAAGAGGATATAGGAGTTTATGATATTTAGATGGCATCTTAGCTTTCTTTTAGTAGTTAACGTCGTTTGGGGGAAGGTTAGGGTGCCATCTTGATATCATTCATGCTTAATACTAAGCATATATATGTTTGAATGAAATAAAATGGATAGCAAAAAGGTTGTCTTAGTAATATCATCAACGTTAATAATATTAACATCATTTTGTTCAAGTTTACAGCTATTGAAGATCTTGTTCCATTATTAACTGAGTTTTTACATTTATATCCTGTAAATAAATGCCACAATGTAATCATCAAATTCACGATATCTTCCAGTTATAACCTCTTCTAGATGTGGCATTGAATTATTGCCTGTGGAGATAATAGCAGATGAGCAAAAGAGTCGATGACTGTTCTTGTCCTACCTTTCTCCACATCCTCTTATGGCACAGTGTAGTGGTACAGTAAATTTTGCCACCTGATTAAAGGTGATATTCTCACCACAACATAAAACAGGTGACTTAATGAACAAAAAAAACAAAGCGAACCTTTTCTCCTGAGTTTAAACTGGAATGCACCCAACTTATCGTTGATAAAGGTTACTCATACCGAGAAGCCAGTGAAGCTATGAATGTTGGTTCCTCAATTCTGGAAGCATGGGTACGTCAACTCAGACGGGAACGTCAGGGTATCACGCCTTCTTAATCACCACTCACATCAGAGCACAAGGTATTCGTGAACTGGTAAAGCAGGGAAAAAGTGACACGATTGATGCTGAGTATACTGCATATTGTCACGAACGGTGCAAAAGTGATCCACACCCAATGCCTGAAATCAGATCCAGGGGGTAATCAGCTCTCCTGATTCAGGAGCGCTTATGGTCACTTTTGAGACAGTTATGGAAATTAAAATCCTGCACAGGCAGGGAATGAGTAGCCGGGCGATTGCCAGAGAACTGGGGATCTCCCGCAATACCGTTAAACGTTATTTGCAGGCAAAATCTGAGCCGCCAAAATATACGCCGCGACCTGCTGTTGCTTCACTCCTGGATGAATACCGGGATTATATTCGTCAACGCATCGCCGATGCTCATCCTTACAAAATCCCGGCAACGGTAATCGCTCGCGAGATCAGAGACCAGGGATATCGTGGCGGAATGACCATTCTCAGGGCGTTCATTCGTTCTCTCTCGGTTCCTCAGGAGCAGGAGCCTGCTGTCCGGTTCGAAACTGAACCCGGACGACAGATGCAGGTTGACTGGGGCACTATGCGTAATGGTCGCTCACCGCTTCACGTGTTCGTTGCTGTTCTCGGATACAGCCGAATGCTGTACATCGAATTCACTGACAATATGCGTTATAACACGCCGGAGACCTGCCATCGTAATGCGTTCCGCTTCTTTGGTGGTGTGCCGCACGAAGTGCTGTTGGCGCTGTTTTCCCAAGTTATATAAATTAACCTGCTCACTACCATATCAATATGCAGTTACTCTGCCAGAAAACGGTTATGGTCTCCTCGTTTTTCTGAAATATTCATCCGGTCAAAATCATCAAGATGAAAATAACGAGCTAATGTTTCAGCTACAACTCCTGAACATATTCAAGGACAATGCGGGAGACACTATCATTTTCTGCTACCAAGTCTGACAAATCCACTATGCCAAGAATAGCCAGTCAGGCACCTTTGTTTCTTATGGAAGCAATTAGTCTCTCCAGGAAAGGAGAGACGACTGATACGGTCAATTTTTTCGGCTATCACCACATCACCAGGCTGAAGAGCGGCAATCATGCGGAGAAGTTCAGGTCTGTCAGCCCTAGTTCTCGATAAATATCGGCGATATAAACCGGTGTCTCAGATCCGTCTCTGATGTACTGGCTCTCTCATAGATGCGAGCAGTTTTCATTTACTGTAGCCAAAATGAGTATAGGTATTTGGCTATCGTAAAAAGGCGGCTAAAAATGGCAATCTGCCATATAAATTGGCCGTTTGATTAAAATGACCGACTAACGGCGTTTACTGTTCCATTGCCTCCCGACCACCTTCACGGTTCGTATCTTGACTTCTTGTTACCACGGTGGTAAGTGGATTAAGCACAAATAGCATTTGCTGTGTTACGACAGTTAGCATAAAATAAGCATGGCGTTAACTACATGTAAACAGGAAAGGTAATAATGTCACAAATTGTTCATTTTCAGGGCACTCCGGTTACAGTCGCTAATTCTATCCCGCAGGCGAGTAGTAAAGCGCAGACTTTTACTCTTGTGGCAAAAGATTTGTCTGACGTCACCCTCGGTCAGTTTGCGGGGAAACGCAAAGTGCTGAACATTTTCCCGAGTATTGATACTGGTGTTTGTGCCGCATCAGTACGTAAGTTTAACCAACTGGCAACAGAAATCGACAACACTGTTGTGCTGTGCATCTCTGCCGATCTGCCGTTCGCCCAGTCTCGTTTCTGCGGAGCAGAAGGTCTGAACAACGTTATCCCCCTCTCCACTTTCCGTAACGCTGAGTTCCTGCAAGCCTACGGTGTTGCAATTGCTGATGGCGCACTGAAAGGTCTGGCAGCACGTGCCGTTGTGGTTATTGATGAAAATGACAATGTAATTTTCAGCCAGCTGGTAGATGAAATCACCACAGAGCCGAATTATGAAGCTGTTCTGACAGTACTGAAATCGTAATTTATTATGCCTGATGGTGGAACACCATCAGGCATATTCGCACTAACTCTTCGTTCTTCTTCTGATTCAAGCCATATTTCCGCAACTTATCTGTCAGCCCAATGATATTGGACTGCAAATGGGTATGCGGACGATTTTCTGGACTACTTTATATGCCAGCCCACATTGTTAGCGGCACATTTCTGGGCTGACTACACCCAGCGATAATTTATACGCCGCTCGTTATACCATCTGATGTAAGCATCCTCATGCTGCATGAACTTTTCTGGCGTGATGCCTGACCATTTACGCCCATAATACATTTCAGTTTTTAGCCTGCCGAAAAAGCTTTCGCACGTAGCATTATCGGGTGAACATCCTTTACGGGACATCGAACAAATAAGACCTCCTGCATTCACTCTTTCTTGCCAGCCTGGTCAGAGATAATGCGCCCTCAGTCACTGTGTATCACCGGTCGTTCACCAGCATTTAACGTTTCGACAGCGTTATCCAGCATGGTGTTGACCAGTTCTACGTCGGGACGTGTACTGAGAAACCAGCTCACAACTTTTCCATCGAAGCAGTCCACCACCGATGGTAACCAGACTTTGCCTGCAGGAAACTGGAACTCCGAGATGTCTGTCAGCCATTTCTGTTTACACATAGTCTGGTAAGCACTGTTACCGATAATTTCATCTTTCCATTTATACAATATCGTACGGCTGACACCAATACGGCCTAGCGACTTCACTGGCTGATACTCGTCGTGTACAGTGATCCATGACAGCCTGACGTTTGACTTCTGGTTCAAAGGGCGCATCCGGATTGGTCTTACTGGTAAATATATGTCGTCTGCAGGGATAAAGTTCATTAACCCAGCGAGCGAGCACATTACTGCAGGGATAACCCAGAGTCCTGCTGGTAAACACCAGGCAGCAGCCGTAGTTAAGATTATGTTCAACAACAACCTGTTTTCCGACGGTGGTGCCATCCCATGCAACCAGCTTACGGGGGGAGGTGTCCAGCATCAGCGGGCTCATTGCAGGTGCTTTCGCACTCAATCCACCGGGAGCAGTTGCCGTATGTGCCGGATCACTGTTGTCCATCGGCTGGTAATGGTAAAGGATTGCTGTAGGGGATGCCATCTACCTTATGGCTGCAGCTGTAAATCAGCGTGATTTCTACCCCCTGTTTCTCCAGCGTAGCACCGTAATTACTGTGAGCCATCATGACGCCGAAGGAGCCTGTCTGGGCGGTCTGTGTAACCAGACGCCGGGAGGCGGCGCTGTCAAACTATGCTCTATGAAGTAGGCATAAACCCCCAGCAGCATTTTGGAATAACCGACCCGGGCAGACTTCACCACATTCACCTCGCGGATGTAGTCGCTGCCCATCGCATTC
>ENA-UOZH01000441-UOZH01000441.1-food-metagenome-genome-assembly--contig:-NODE-441-length-12410-cov-57.887495_pt1 | contig 12410 bp, 20 predicted proteins | sample MGYA00249888_ERZ772728 | MGnify/ENA primary metagenome ERZ772728 (study PRJEB29005, sample SAMN08379450) | food metagenome | isolation source: cheese spiked with Escherichia coli O157 | study: EMG produced...
GCATTGATTAGGTCCGACAGCTCCATCCGTAACAGATCTTCATCCCAGCCAGCATGCATCGGCAGGCGATTATCTGCCAGGCGGTACGCCTTTTTCTGATCATCCGTCAGACCAGACAGAACAATAACCGGAACCGAATCCATTTTGAGCGCCTCAGCCGCCATAACGCGACCGTGACCAGCAATAATTTCGCCCTTTTCATCAATCAGCACTGGATTAGTCCAGCCGAATTGCTTAATGCTTTCTACCAGTTGTGCCACCTGCTCAGGGCTGTGTGTCCTGGCGTTGTGCGCATACGGAGACAGTTTTTGCAACGGGCGATAGACGATCTTCAATTTCTCGCTCATACAGCCTCGCTTTATGAATAAAAAAGCCCGCTATCGGCCAGTGCGCTGGGTGCGCGGCGGGTGCTGATAACGAGCTTTGACATTATCGCAGCCCCTCACACTGAAGGGCTGCTGTAATGCCTGTTACTCACGAATCAAACGAGCATGCTGACCACTCATTTCAATGCGTAAGTATTGTGGCTTGCCGTCAATCAACGCGGTGATTAACTTGTCACCTGTAGGTTTCCACATAATTTTCTCCTGTTTTAATGCCCCTTGCCGCCAGGCAGTTGATCAAAGTTCATCTTGATTCGGCAAGATTTAGAATGAATAAGATAAAATTGGCACACGCAGCAGAATTTCATGCTTTCCGGACGCTGGCGCACCCTTCATTTTTCAGCAAAATATTCTGCTATTACAGGCGATCAGTTCTGCATACACTGCCGAACACCATCAATAAGCTGACAGACCTGAGACGCGGTATCGAAAAGCTGGCGCGCCTTATCCAGGCTAACGCATCCCACCAATAAAAAAGGCACCAGTATCGCTACCAGTGCCCATTTCGCCGCTGTTCGCGGCGTTCTGTGTGTCCAGTGTTTTCTGCTCATAACACACCTGGTTATCAGCGTTTCAACTGAAAGTGAGGCCCGTCTTTCAGTGTTTTCCAGTCCCCGCCCCATTCGATGGCAGTTCCCAGCTCTGCGGCAGCCTTCTTAAATGCCTGCGCGATTTTCTCGTACAGAGGCCAGTCCCATGACACCTGGCTGCCAACCCAGGCAACAACATCCACCGCATCACCGGTCAGGTGGCGGCTGTTCATGGTCTGGCTTTTCCCTTCCGCGACCAGCTGTTTCTGGCGTTCTTTCGTGCGCAGCCCTTCCGTAATACCGAAATCAACCTCCGTCAGCTCCAGCGCACGGCGAACGACAGCAACCAGCTGTGGTTTAACGCCCTCCAGATTTTTTTCACTGCGACGGCTGAATCTGAATTTACCCGACATATTCACCTCAACAATGGAAAGATTTTTGTGACGTTCCCGCGTGCGCGTATCACCAGCACGCAGAACAGCAGGTTAAAAAACACTTCCAGCCAGCCCGTTGCTAACGGGCGACCACACAGATAGCTGAGGGGCGCAAAGGCATACAGCAGCATCAGCAACCAGGCCAGCCATGACATCAGCGGTTTATGTCTGGAATCACGACGACGATAAAAAAAGAGCGTCAGCACGATAACCGTGCATAACGCCACATTCAGCAATCCGGGAAGGTTACTTAACATTGCCGCCTCCTCCACCCCGCAGGCGGGAGAACAGGCCGGACACCAGCGATGCAATATCCTGCTGGTGGATGAACGAGAGAATCTTCACCGACACCACCGCCACCAGCACCGCACACAGTGCATCCGCCGATGTACCGTCATAACCTGTTTTTGATGCAATCCAGGCTGACAGCACATGCGCACCCAGCACGCCAACGATAAACGACACCAGAAAATGCGCCGCCACACGCCAGGCTGAAAGCGCCTGCGGCATCGTTGCCACAAATAACGCCCCGGCGAACGCACCAAACACAATCCCGAAATCCGTTCCGGTAAACAGCCCGAATACCGTCGCCCCGCCGAGCGCCACAGCCGTACCGGAACCGGATAAGGGTTCAGACATGCTTTTTCCTCCCACAAATAAAAAAGGGCCTCCAGCGGCCCGTAAAAACACCCTGTCAAAGGCACCCGCAGATGCCTTTTGTGTGGTGTTATCTGATGTGATGTGCGCCGGGCGCGGCGCGGATATGAAAAAGGCCCGCCGCAGCGAGCCTGTTTTCAATGAGTGCAAAATTCAATTATTCTTGAGTAACACTTAAACTCATCTCATTGAATGCAGCCATCCTGTAACCTGCCGGTGTAACACCAAAATAACTCCTGAATACGCTGATAAAATAAGATGTAAAATTATAGCCGCACTGAGCAGCGATTCTGTTGATGGCGCAACGAGATTGATTCAACAGCATTGCTGCCATTCTCATTCTCTCTGTAAGCAACAACTCACTGAAACAGGTGCCTTCTTCTTTCAGTCTTTTTTTTAACAAACTTTCACTGATACATAACCGCGAAGACACATCTCTCAGAGTCCAGTTTGCTGCAATGTCCGTACGAAACAATGCACTAAGCCTGTCACTAATATTGCTAATACACGCGGTCAGAAACGACGAAAACATCTTCTCTGATGAGAAAAACGCCAGACACGAAAAGGAAAGCATTTCCGCTAAATTGTCCGTATGAATCTTTTCCTCACAAAGATAATCAATCAGGATGCCCATCAATTCTGCCTTGGGAAAACTCACGCAAAGATATCGTGGTATTTGCCGGACTAAAACTACATCCTGTTTTTCGTCTCCACACAACAGGTAACGGATAATTGTCGATTCACTGAGACTTATTCGCCGAAAACATTCCGAAAAGGGCAATAACGATCCAGCTCCCCCCCTGACAAGAAGTGCACTACCACTTTCAAGAGAGAGCTCTTTTCCTTCAAAGAGCACAACAAACGGGGAATGAACAAAAACAACAGAACAGGCTTCATTCATATCAATTGCCCTGACATTACTGGTCACAAGATAAGTATATATCGATTTACAAAAATACAAGCCGAAAGACCAGTATTCGCAACCACCAGCACGTTTTATGTTCTCTGCCGTTTTTCGGACATAAAAAACCCGCTCAATGGCGGGTTGTATCAAAGTTCATGCGCTTGGTTCACCTCGCGATACAGCTTTGCGAAGCTTAGCAAAATTGAAGCGGTTTATGCGTAAAAAATCAAGCCGTTTTTTGAGCGAATGATTCTCGCATAGGAATGTATAGCGCATACTCAGCAACGGCCAACCAATTAGCAATTCGCTTTTCGCATGTGCTAAAACACCACTCTGGGTGTGCATCATTTAGCAATTCAGCCATTTTGCGTTTGGTCATCCCCCGCCCCTCATACCGTTGACGAAGGACGCTAATCAATCCTGGATGCTCTGCCAGCACCTCACTTATGACCCGATCAATACATAACGCCTCTGCATCAGTACAATGCGCCAGCCAGCTCTTTTGCTTACCGTTAATCATATCCCGCAAAAAAGCCTCAAGTTCAGACTTGTTCAGACCTGCTTTTTTCATCCTCCGGAGCGCCTCGTTAATTGCCGTTTTTGTCAGCTTTTTAGAGGCCAACAACTGGTTGAACATATTCCCCGTCTTACCGCCGCCAATATACGACCAGCGCCCCCACATGCGCAGTTTTCCCTGAATCCAGACACTTTCCAGCGTGGTGAGACGAAGGTGTTCCCCGCTTTTGCCTGTATTTGTTGGGTAAATCATAAATAACCTTCCTTTCTCCAGATTTCTTGCGTGCGAAAAACACCTTCTGCATGCATCAGGCGTAATTCTTCTTTGGTGTAATCGCTTGTTTTTACCCGCCCGTCGATTAAATCGTGGCACGAGCTACAGGCAATCGCTGCCTGCATATCGTGTGGCTTTATCGCCGTTCCGCACGTTCCCGCCAACCTGTAATGCGCCAGCACAGAAGTTTCGGGATTGTGATTGCAGTAGCCAGGGATTCTGACCTGGCACATCTGGCCCCGCGCCGCTTTACGTAAATCCACCATTACGCAAACTCCAGTAGCTGCGCGGCCACATTTTCGACTTGTTCCGGAGAGGAAAATTTACGGAACAGAATCCAGTTCCACAGCACATTCAGTACAGATTTATAAACCTGCTGAAACTCGGTTTCGTCCATATTCGCAAACGCGATGGATTTCGCCCGACGCCCACGGCTACCGTCCGGATAAATATGCTCGGTGTAAAATCCGGCCTGAATGGTTACCCACTCGCGGAAAGCCTCAAACGACTTTAGCAATGCCGTATCACGGGTTCTGTGTGTCGCAACTGTATTCAGATATTGCTCTGCGGCTTCGCTCAGAGCTGGCGTATGTTCCCGGCCTACTGATTCACACAGGTAATCAACGAAACCGGACACCAGTTTTCGTTCGCGAGGCGTGATCGCCCCACCGACCGGAGTCCAGTAATCGAAACCCAGTTGCAGGAGTTTGAAAAAACGCTTGTGGAATGCGTAGTTACGCACACGCTTAAAGTCTGCGTGTATCCACTCACCTATTTTGATTTGATGCAGAAAATCGCAACTCTCCGGCGTCGCCGGGAGAAGTAAACCAGAAGAAGTTTGTTTGACCAGTTGTATATGCGCCATTTCTCAATCTCTCGATGGCGCAGTGCAGCAGATGCCAGTTGTTCAGGCTGACGAATGAAGTATAAATAAACTGGCTCCAGTGTAAAGCCCCCACATTGATGGAATAAAAACCAAACAACAGATTGCTGGGATAAAAACAACGCTTATTATTAAAAGCGGTTAAACAAATTAAATTTTAATGTTATGCAAATCTACCAGATCACCATAATATCTCATTTGAAAACCACTGAAATAACAACCCTATCAGGATTAATCATATTAAGGTGAGTAAATATGGAAAACAACAAATCTGCACATTACGCTCCTTTTTTATCTGTAATACTTTTTGTTTTATGCTGTGCGTGGGCATTATTTTTATAAAAATATTTACAGATAAAATAAACCCGCCAAAGCTGGTTAAGTGTGGGTGCGTTGAGGATGCATAATACATCAGAGGTGGCGAGGGATTTCTCCCTCGCCCGGTCTCTTACTCCTCAGGTTCGTAAGCTGTGAAGACAGCGACCTCCGTCTGCCCGGTTCGGATTCGTACCTCGCAGAGGTCTTTCCTCGTTACCAGTGCCGTCACTATGACGGTTAAACAGATGACGATCAGGGCGATTAACATCGCCTTTTGCTGCTTCATAGCCTGCTTCTCCTTGACCTTTCGGTCCGTAAGAGGCTAATCTCTATGTGTCGCATAGATATGGCCTCAGATTAATGTTAAACGTCTTGCAGGACGCGTAATGTTAACTGGGGCTTTTCTCTATCTACCTTTGGTGATCATGCCCGAGGCAGATAGCCTCAAGCACCCACAGCAATTCTAACTATCCAATACATCACTGCCAACACTTTAAACTCTTACCCTTTAAAACAAGAACAAAATTCAACCAATCAGCATTGGGCGTATACTCATATCCTAGAGAAAACAACTCTTTCTGTACTATTTATATCCATATGATTTATAAGCATTTGCCACTTGCCATAGCCGCACAATGACAGTTTGCCATTTGATGCCAATAGATAAAAATGATCGTTTTCAATGAGTTACATACTTGCAAGGCGTTGCACATCAGGCCCGATTACGTCAGTATCAAAAGATTACAGATGGTGCATTACGGCCACCTCGCCTTAATGTTCCAGAACTCTCCAACTTGAGGAATTTTCAATGACATCCTTTCAATTATCTTTGATTTCTCGTGAAATTGACGGCGAAATAATACATTTACGTGCCAAAGATGGTTACATAAACGCCACATCAATGTGTAGAACTGCGGGCAAACTGCTCTCTGATTACACTAGACTCAAAACTACTCAAGAGTTTTTTGACGAATTATCACGCGATATGGGAATTCCCATATCGGAGTTAATTCAATCATTTAAAGGTGGAAGACCTGAAAACCAAGGGACATGGGTGCATCCTGACATCGCTATTAATCTAGCGCAGTGGCTATCGCCCAAATTTGCAGTCCAGGTTTCAAGATGGGTTCGTGAATGGATGTCAGGGGAAAGAACTACAGCAGAAATGCCTGTACATTTAAAACGGTACATGGTTAATCGTAGTAGAATTCCTCACACGCACTTTTCTATTCTTAATGAACTGACATTCAACTTGGTTGCACCTCTTGAACAAGCAGGGTACACACTCCCAGAAAAAATGGTTCCTGACATTTCACAAGGAAGAGTATTTTCACAATGGTTAAGAGATAATAGAAACGTAGAACCCAAAACATTCCCTACCTATGACCATGAATATCCCGATGGTCGCGTATACCCTGCAAGGCTGTACCCAAATGAATATTTAGCAGATTTCAAAGAACATTTTAACAATATTTGGTTGCCGCAATATGCCCCGAAATACTTCGCTGACCGGGACAAAAAGGCTCTCGCCTTGATTGAAAAAATTATGCTACCTAACCTCGATGGCAATGAACAGTTCTAAATGATTAGCCAGCCCCATAAGGGCTGGTTATTTAGTATTATCAACCCCAGCGGCAAATCGAATACACCACCAGCGCCACCGCCATCGCAATTCCTACCGTTGTGAATGCTTCAGACCAGGTCATCGTAAAACATCCTCCACGCTTATAAGTCCGCTTCGCTCCAGGTAGTCCATCACTTTATCCGGCAATTTGCAGCCCGGTTTCGCTTTCTTAAGTTGACTAACCAATTGTTTAACCAGCATTGTCAATTCGCGAACTTGTTTCCCGGGCTCCCCTTTGCCCTGAAGCAGGGCAGCGCGGCAAGCGTTCCATCCCTCAGCATATGTTTCAGTTACACCATCGAGATGGCATGTAAGCAAATCCATTTCTTCCGGCACTACGGGCGCTGGAAAAACGGCATAGGATGGCGTCCTTTTTGGCGCTTTATCTCCAGCCGAACGCTGATACCAGTCATCCGGTTTGTATTCATAAAAATCACCAACTGGCTCTGCTTCCAGAGATGCCAGAGCAATTTTGAATAATTCGCCCTCTACCCATGCCATCCCTGAATTGGGGTGGCATTTCTCAATCGCTATTTTTAATTTAGCTTCTTCGATTAATTGCTTTTTGGTTAATTCAGTCATTTTTCATTACCGCCCTTTCGGGCCGCCTCCTAATATTTTGAGGGTGCAGCCCCCCCCTCCGGTTAAGGATTAAATTTTATTTACAGTGCTAAATTTAATTATTCAGATTTGGATTATGATTTCTCTTTCAGTTCACGCAGTTCCCTGATTGTTAATTTGGCTCACAACAGCACATCCTGAAAATTACCCTGATAGAACGCCAGTACACGCTGCATGACTTCGCTCTTCCGGCACTCGCGACAGATTATATTCAGACGCCTGTCATAGCGGCGTATTTCTCCGTCTGGTAATGACCAGATAAGGTCCGGATCAACTACAGCAGGTTTCTTCACCTTTGCCCTCGATAGTTTTTTGCGGGCGTTTTGCCAGTCCTTACGAGCCTGTTCAGAGGGAAATAGCCCGTAGCCGGAGTTATATACATCGCCACTGGCAACCAGCTCTCTGGCGAGAACGCTCATTAAATATCTTGTCGCACCTGTCTTAGCTTCAAGTTGTCGTAACGTCTCGCGCCCATTCTGGCGCACGAGTTCAACAACCTGCCCCTTAATTTTTTCCCGCTCTTCTTGTGTAAATACTTTTGCCATAAGCGCCTCCGGCAATCACTTTTCCGATACAACACAGCGGGAAGAATCAGTAATCTGGCGAACAATATCCCGGTGCTTGTTCAACTCCCGCAGCGCGGCGCAGACACGCTCCCACTTCTGGACATGGCTTTTCGCCCGACGCAGTTTGCGGTTTGCCAGATGCAGCGATGGCAAAATCAAATCATCCGCCCGCGTTTCGGTAAACGATGGCAACGACTGCACAATGTCCGCTACAGTATCTGTTTTAATTTCTTCCTGTGTTGCAGCCTCCTGTACTGGTAACGCAACACCTGCGGGCTGAGGAAAAGCCTTACCATCAGTTTCCGCTACCGATGCTGCTTTCGGCTCTGCTGGTAAATTATCGCCCGGTATGCAGTAACGAAATTTACCGCCCTGATTTACGCGAATCAGACGACCTTTGCTGATTGCCATTGCCAGCGTTGAAGCCACTTTGCGTGATGTGGTACCAAACAATGTAGCCAGCTCATCAGCCGTTTGTGGTCCGCGTTGTTCAATCGTCGCGGTTAAATCGCACTCTGAGATTTTCGCTACTGTTGCTGTGGTGGTTTCTTCCGGCAGTTCTGCCTGCTCTGGCTGTTCCTGCTGAACGTTGTTATCAGCCACACGCCAGGTGTATACGCTTTTATCAACGAAACCAGCCTTTTTCAGTTCCCACAGCTCGTTCAGTACCTCTTCACGACTGATATCAAGTCGCGCAGCGAGTTCTACCGACGTGGCTTTTCCCATTGCTTTCAGTGCGTCAAAAACAGTCTCCATTAAAATTTGCTCCCGGTAAAATTACTTATCAACTCAAACAAAACCAGCCGCTTTCCGGCGTTCATATTCCTGTTTCAGCAACTCAATTGGCGTTGGTCCCGACGGGCGTTTGGGTGCCGCCAGTTGTCGCCGGACTGGCGGAATGCTCAGGCCATTACCAACATGCTTTGCCCATTTCGTCAGTTGCCATTCTGCAAGCCGTTTTAACTCCCCTTCGGTCATCTGGCGCTCAATCCCCTTTGAACGCATCTCGAGGCAAATGTGATACAGCACAGGCTGAGACCACGGGTATTTATCGCTTCCGTCGTATCGCCAGGACTTGTTGCGCCAGCGTCGGTACTCCTCCATCACAGCATCCACCGTCAGACCGAATGGATTGGCCCCGCTTTCCGAAATCAGCGCCACAAACTCAGCCAGGTCCGGAGGCCATGTTTCACCCGCCCGGCAGCGGTCCATGCACTGGCGGCAGACCTGCCGGATTTGCTGCTCAGTCATCGCGCCAATCTGTGCAATCCAGAGCTTCGAAGGTGCGGCCCCGTTCTTCTGGGTCCAGCGGTTCGAATAAACCTCCCCCATGAGTTCCCACAGCTTCCAGGCCGTTTCCGTCGCTGATAAATCCGTTTTCACGTTCCCACTGCTCACGTGCTGCCCGAATTTCCTGAACTGCCCGTGATGCGGTGCCACCTGGTGCTGCTGCATGGTTCACCCCCTTGCTGACTGGTTTAACCTGCGCCCTGACGTGATTTACGTGACGGGCGAATTTCTGCTCCCACTGAACCTGCGTGAAAACTTTCCCCTCCGCTGCCCAGTAGTCCCGGAAGGCGGCAAGTTCAGCTGGTGTAAATTCCGGCTCCGGCAGAGCCACTCCCCACAGAGCTGCCCGCCGTCGAAAATCCAGCGACGGATGCCAGCCATCAGTCATCGGAAATTTCCCGATGGGTTCGTTCAGGCCTTCCAGGTAATCAGGTTCCGCTGTCTGCAACGGCACGCCATTTGCCTCACTGGCCGGAGCACTCTCGCGCACGCGCGCGTTATGTGTGGGGTTTATATATCTGTTATCTGTTATCTGGATACCGCATGACAAAGCGTTAGCCTTATCCTTAGGCTTATCCTCAGGCAAAGGGATTGCCTTATCGAATGCCATCCCCAAAGCCTCAGAAACCCCATAGGACGCGGCTCTCAGCGATTCCCTGGCCTCCCATTTGAGAGGACAATCAGGAATTAAAGCGAATGCCTTTGCCCAGGATTTAATGACATTTATCGAGTTTGGCGGATTGTGTTTCGCAGCATTCGGGAGCCAAAAAACTCTGGCTTTGATATCTGCTTTCACCATGCCAAGATTCATGGCTTCGCCTAAGGCTAAGTCAAAGGCTTCGATATCCCACCCCAACTCTTCAGCCATTGCTGCCCGCCCGGCTTTAAACAACCCAGGAATAATCCCGGTAAATGGACTGGTCAGCAGATAAATAAACAAACTCTGTCCACTTGGAGGCAGAGGAGATAACGCCCTAAATTTGGGATCATCCCATATCGTTATTTTTACCTTGCGATAAGGCTCATTGTTTGCCTTAGTTTTTGGCATGGGATTTGGCATATTTTTAGCCTTAACCATAATTGCCTCATCTGGTGTCGAACCTTCCTCCGGATATAATCTGTGATTCCCCAATCAACAGAACCAAAGGAGGTTCGACATGTCTTTATTGGCTGTTTGCCAAAAAATTGAAAATCATATGTGCGCTGTGTACAAAATTAACCAGCACGACCTCGACATGGTTAACCTGGTAACATGCAGGGCTATAGTTCTCACCCGCTTCCATCTACTTCTTACAAATCACTCACGAGATTCTCTCCTGAGTCCCAGTAACTATGATTCACTGGCGAGATTGCTATACCAGGCAAGTGAAAAACGTATTACTGATCCCTTATCTGTTTCCCCTGTCCTTGCTCTTCACATTCTGGAAGACGCTCTCTATGACCCCCGCCAGGAATGCGACAATCAATTTCTTGAAGCTGAGAAATCAATGAGAGAATGGTTCGTTGAATATCTCGAACGGCAGCAAAAGTTATCCTCAGAGTATTCAAAACTTCCGCAACTTCGCTGGAATGATCTTCCGAACGGATTATTTGCTCTGCCCCCAGAAAATTAATTCTTGGGGATAAATCGTCCATAACTGAGCGCAGGCTAAGTTCTGCGCTCTGAAGCTTCCGAACCGAAGTTTCTGTACCCCAACCCGCAATTTCTGCATTTTTTGCAAGTTTCAGGATCCAGTCTCGTAGTTCGCCGGGAGTAAGATTTCCGGCATTTATGTACGGTTTGATTTTCATTGTTGGATACCCTATTCAATCAATGCACTACAACAGAATCGTCGGACGCTCCACCACCGCCGAAATGCGCTTTACGGTAAACGGCCTGGACTGCGTCATCATGCGCATCAATTGCCGTACTCAACGCTTCCTGCGCCGCCAGTAATGCACGGCGTTCCAGGGTATCGAAGATGCAGAGTCGGTGACGCAGCTCGCGCGGAAGAATTGCCAGAACCGCAGGGATCAGTTTCTGAATTTTTTCCCTTTGCGCTTTCGTTTCACCTTTTAACCAACGGTGATAGATGTTCTGCTGATTGTTCCAGTCCTTGCCTGGTACCAGGGGCAATTCGCCGCCCCCCTGGCGCAGATATTCTTCAGTAATTGCATTGGCTACCCATGCCTGCCCTTTTTCAGCGGCCAGGGCTAACAGCACTGATTCGATGTGCTCATGCCTGATTTTCATGAATCAACTCCTGTGTATTTTGTGTGTTAGCCTTACATCCAACAGGTAAACCGTCGGTTGGATTCGGGTAGATATCAGGCCGGAGTTCATGAGGTGTAACCTCGAAATTCGTTACTTCAGCAACACGTAATGCTTTTTCAGGGCTGAATCTTTCATAGCCCCCCAGCACTCGACTTACATGCACCTGAGATAAACCCGTTAGCTTCCCAAACTGTAACTGGGTGATATGTTTCTCTTTTAAATAGTCTCTTAAGTTCATAGCCAACCTTCTACGTTATGCCTCGAGCAAATATTAGCCCCGCTAATTTTAAAGATCAACAGTCAGACTATCTTTGATAATATTGGTAAAACAAATAAACTCTATGTATGAAAAAAACACGCGAAGTGATTGCAACTCCAGAAGCGAGCAAGAATTTAAAAGCCGCATGGAATGCAAGAAAAAAAGAGCTGAAGCTGACTCAAGAGCTGGCGGCTGAGTTGTTGGGATTCGAATCTCAAGGCACCGTTAGCCAGTATCTGAACGGCAAGATACCGGTAAATACCGACGCTGCGCTAAAATTTGCGGCTCTGTTAAAGGTAAAACCAGAGGACATTCGAGAAGACCTTAAAGACTTAATGAATTATGTAAGATCATCAGATACTTATGATGATAGCTTTTCAGGCAAAGGATGGAGGCTGGTCAATGAAGAACAGGCAGAGTTACTAAACCTCTTCGAGATTCTACCTGCGTCAGAAAAAGCTAAACTCCTTAACCAGCTACGTGGACTAAACAAGCTCTACGAGGAAGCCTTCGAGAACATGCTGGCACTAAAGAAACGTAACCAGTAGCCACCACTCACTACCCCATCCACAACAAAAAAACCGACGTCTTAGTCGGTTTTTTTGTGCCATAACTTCTGCAAATCAGCTGTGTAACTAATATTTTTCTCTTGAAAAAACATTTACATAGTTACTAAATCAAAAACATCATACGTCATGCTATTGACTTAAAATATCCGCATTACTAATATTTTTATCAAGAACAGCACGGCGCTGTAGGTTTTAGTTCCGCCACCCGGCGTTAAAGGGAGAGATAAAATGGTGCATTACGAAGTAGTTCAGTATTTGATGGATTGTTACGGCATCACTTACAGCCAGGCTGTACAGGCTCTACGCAGCAACGACTGGGATCTCTGGC
>ENA-UOZH01000455-UOZH01000455.1-food-metagenome-genome-assembly--contig:-NODE-455-length-12046-cov-6.356934_pt1 | contig 12046 bp, 10 predicted proteins | sample MGYA00249888_ERZ772728 | MGnify/ENA primary metagenome ERZ772728 (study PRJEB29005, sample SAMN08379450) | food metagenome | isolation source: cheese spiked with Escherichia coli O157 | study: EMG produced...
GGGCCGAAGCCGATAATAACATCGCTGAAAATGCGCTGCGGATGGTCAGTCTGGGCCGCAAAAACTACCTGTTCTTCGTTTCGGATCATGGAGGAGAGCGGGGAGCGCTGCTGTACAACCTGATCGGGACGTGCAAACTGAACGGAGTGGAGCCAGAAAGCTACCTCCGCTATGTCCTTGACGTCATAGCCGACTGGCCGATAAACCGGGTCGGCGAACTGCTCCCCTGGCGCGTAGCACTGCCGACTGAATAACACATACCCGTCAATACGGTTCTTGCTGCACGCTTACTTAAATTCTTTGATGTAAACAATATCATACTCAGGAAATAACAACGCCCAGTTCACCTTACGTTCAGAAAGCCGTTTTCTTCTGACCCCTTCGGCTGCACCGAGGGGGACAGTCGCTCAGGCATCCCCGGTAACTCTACCGGGCGTATTGCCATTCCTGAATGAGGATCGCTTTTTAACCCCCGCGATCCGATGGCCAGTATTTCACTATCCCGACAAACATGGCGGGTATCTCAGACGGCCGTCAGACCGCTAACTCACGTACCACCGGTGCCGCCATGGCCAACAGACTCCGAACATGCGTAAGAGTGGAGACACTGGAAAGCTGTGTTCATCCCATTTGCCTTGCCTGGAAATGAAGAAAACTACTTTACTTATTAAAATGTACGTTTGAAAAGTAGACTTCTGCGGTACACTCTGACGGTATCATTTACACGCATCGTGCCGGATGATTTCGGTCCGGACACAGCCTTGGACTAGAGTTCTCCTGGTCTCTAGCACAACCATAATCAGTGCTGGTACGTCAGCCTACTCAGAAAACCATGTTAGCCGGAAAACCGCCTTCTTTCCTCCCCGGCCTGAAGGACGAGGTTTCCCCAAGGCATCACGGTATCTGGTTGCATTATTTTCCACGGCCCCGGGTTGCTGTCTGTGCTGCTATGTTGCCGCCTTTCGCACTAAAAACTTTCACTATCACCTACTGACTGCCTATTCTGCCGAACAATACATTGCACAGCAATTTACGGTTAGTAGCGTCAAACCCGGGTCAGGATCTTAGGCGAAGGTGGGAAAAATACAGCTCAGCATTTCAGACGTTTTCCGCAGCGAGCCGTGCCGTCCGCAGTGGGACTACCCTGTGTTCATTGCTGTACCTGACCAACTCGGCCATGTAATCCCTTCCGGCTTTTTCAGCGAGATAAGACCTGCCGCATATAAAAAAGTTGGCTACATGCTACTGGTGAGCGTTCATTACAAACCCAGCTGGTTGAGTACAAAAAACAGACAGCTAAATTTACATTTCTTGCCATGGCCTGCCGTCTGTGCTCCCACCTTTTTACCTTGTTCTGGGTCAATAAAAAAGAAAACATCTATGATGCAAATCACTACATTTACAAATTAGAATGCATCTTGTAAACAAAGACATACATAACTCTATTATGTGTCATCCAGCCTCTGTTCGGTGATACTGCCAGATCACTTTGCGTTAAAACAGAGTCTTTTTTTTGGTGGCAAGACTTCGCTCAACTAGTCGTTCCGTCACAGAAGCGCATATAGTGTCGGAGGCCGCCCTGATTCCCGGAGGCGATATGAACAGAGTGTGTCTATGCATTCTTGTTCTAACTCTCTTTGGCTACCCTGTTGGTAGTCAAAGTGGTTGGTCTATATATGTCAGCCATATCAATGTAAATATTTCTTTATAAATCAGATGGTAATAAACAAAAAAAACCACCTGCCAGGGTGGTTTTTTTGCGTTTCCTCTTTCACATTAAAGAACTGGCAAGACTTCGCTCACGGCAAATTATGCTTTGTCCATCATAGACCCGCAACGGATTTATTAGCCAAAATGGCGTATTTTCTATGACAGGAATCAACAAAATCACTCACCTGACTGTGCTAATCACCGACAGTGATCAGATGAAATAAAGGCTATTTGCATTTAGGGCATTTTAGACCGGCTCTATGTCCTGCTATGTGCTAACTTTTCCAGTTTAATGGCCTCTCGTCGAGTTGTGTGGCAACAGTGTTGCCACCGGCGGAAATCCGCCGGTTTGAATGCTTTTTTGTTCAGCAGGCGACGAGGTGCCCGTCGCCAAAATCGGTAAAGCGCTGCGGTACTCTCTGATAGCCGATGGGTTTGATCGGTTCTGGTCTTATCGGCATTGCGCTGGTGGCTCGGGGTTGCCGTCTTTGCTGAACGTCAGGTATAGGAACGGCGCTGAGCAAGTGCTGAGTATAAGGATGCTGCGGATGGTGCAACACTCGATCTCGTGGGCCGATCTCCACGAGCAGGCCGCCAAACATCACCGCTACCCGGTGGCAGATGCGCTCCACCACCGCCATATCATGGGAAATAAACAGATAGCTGAGCCGATAGCGCTGACGCAAATCTTCCAGCAGCGTCAGCACCTGCGCCTGTACTGAAACATCCAGCGCGGAAACCGATTCATCGGCGATGATCACTTTCGGGTTCAGCGCCAGCGCGCGGGCAATGCAAATGCGCTGGCGCTGGCCGCCGGAAAACTGGTGCGGATAACGCCGCATCGCTTCCGCTGGCAGGCCGACCTGCTGCAATAGCTGCGCCACCCGCTCCGTGCGCTGTACTGCGGGCATCTGCTCATGAATCAGCAGCGGCTCCCCAACCAGGTCGAAAATAGTTTTGCGCGGATTGAGCGCCGCCCAGGGATCCTGAAACACCATCTGCAAATCGCGGCGTACCGCTCTTAACGCCTCGTCCTTCAGGCCGTGCAGCTCCTGTCCGTTAAGCTGCGCGCTGCCGCTAAATGGCACCATATTCATCAGCGCTTTTGCCGTCGTCGATTTACCGCAGCCGCTTTCACCGACGATGCCCAACGTCTCGCCGGGGAAAAGATCGAAGCTGACGCCATCGACGGCATGGACTTCGCGACGCACGCGCAGGCCGTCGCCGCGCACCGGAAAGCGCACGCTGAGGTCGCGGACGCTGAGCAACGGTCGCGTCGCCTCGACCGGCGCCAGCGCGGGCGCCTGGCCCAGCACCGGTACCGCCTGCAACAGCTGGCGGGTATAAGCCGCCTGCGGCGAGGTAAACAGCGTTTTTGCCGGAGCCTGCTCCATGATTTTGCCGTGACTCATGACCAGCACATCATCGGCCATTTCTGCCACCACTCCCATATCGTGGGTGATCAACAGCAGGCTGGTGGAAAACGCCTGCTGCAGTTCGCGCATCAACTCGAGGATCTGCGCCTGAATAGTGACGTCGAGGGCCGTGGTCGGCTCATCGGCAATCAGCACCTGTGGCTGGCACAGCATTGCCATGGCGATCATCACCCGCTGGCGCATACCGCCGGAAAGCTCGTGCGGATACTGTTGCAGGCGCTTCTCCACATGACTGATTTTGACCGCGTCCAGCATCGTGCTGACCCGGCTGCGCCGTTCACGGCGGCCCAGCACTTCGTGGCGTTGCAGCGTCTCTTCCAGCTGCTGGCCCACCGTCATCAGCGGATTGAGCGAGGTCATCGGTTCCTGAAAAATCATGGCAACCGACTTGCCGCGCAGCAACTGCATTTGCCGCTCCGGCAGGCTGAGCAAATCCTGGTTATCAAAAATAATCGCGCCGCCTGGAATCTGTGCCTCCTCCGGAAGCAAACCCATGATCGCCAGCGAAGTCAGCGATTTACCGCTGCCCGACTCGCCGGCAATGCACAGAGTTTTTCCCGGCCAGAGCGCAAAGCTGACGTCATCCACCACCCGCTGTGTACCAAACTGGATCGACAGGCGCTCGACCGAGAGCAGCGGCGCCGGAAATAGGACTGCTGACATAACGCTCCTAATTAAACACGCTGTTGGGAAAATAGAACGACACCACCCAGTTAGGCCGATCGACGATTTCGCTGATGCGCAGATCGCCGCACACGGAGCAGAGCATATAGGCCTCTTCCGCCGACATCCCTTGTTCGCGGCACAGCGCATCGATGGTATAGCTTACCGCGTCGCGGGCGGCGGTCATCAGGTCAGGGCCAATGCCGGTGAAGGCGCTGTAGCCGTGCCGATCCAGATGTTGGGTCACTGGGCCAGGGGTGGCGAAACGCGGCGTTTTCAGCGGCATATCTTTAACCACTTCCAGCTTCACCACCACGTCCATCGCGCTTTCAATCGCCGTGCCGCAGACTTCACCATCGCCCTGCGCGGCGTGGGTGTCACCAATAGAAAACAACGCGCCTTCTACTTCCACCGGTAGCCATAATGTGCAGCCAGCGGCCAGATCGCGAATATCCAGATTGCCGCCCACGCGGCGCGGCGGCACCACCGAATGATGGCCCGCGGCGGCGGGAGCGACGCCGAGGGTACCGGCGAAGGGTTTCAGCGGTACGCGGCCATATCGGCCAAAGGCGCAGGGGGTTAAGCCCTGGCGGTCATATTGCCACAGCGTCAGCGCCGGATCAGAAAACTGATCGGCCAGCAGGCCGAAGCCCGGGATATTCGCAGTCCAGCCAAAGCCGCTGGGACGAAAGGATTCCAGCGTCACCTTTAGCGCATCGCCCGGCTGAGCGCCTTCCACATAGACCGGGCCACTGACCGGGTTGAGCTTATCAAACGGCAGCGTTGGGATATCCGCTGCGGTAGAACCGGCGTTGAACCAGCCGTTAGCCGCATCCAGGCAGTGAAACTCCAGTTGGCTGCCGGAAGCTACGTGCAGGACCGGGCTCAGGCTGTTATCCCAGCCGAAATGATGTTGAGCATGATGAATGGTCTTCACCAGACAATTTTGGCACATCCTGACTCTCCTTTAAGCAGCGGCGCCGTCCCGGCGCCATCAAATTATTTCAGTCCGATATAGTCGTAGTTGACTGGTACATGCACTGGATCGACATACAGCGCGTCCTCGCCCCCCATGCGTGCGGAATGTACGGTGTAGCGCTTCTCGTTGAATACCGGCACCCAGGGCGCGTCATCCATTGCAGTGATGAAGATTTTGCGCCAGGCTTCAATGCGCGCGTCCTGCTGGTCGGGTTTCACCATGCTGTCCGCCGCGGCCGCCTGCGCGTCCAGCGCTTTGTTGCAGTAGCGCGCCCAGTTCCAGCCGCCCTCTACCGCCCCGGCGCAGCCGAGGATCGGGCCATAGAAGTTGGAGGGATCCGGGAAATCGGCGATCCACGCCATGCCGCCGGACCAGACCATCGGCGCTTGGCTGGCGGAGCCGCCCGCCGCAATCACATTCGCCTGCGCCAGGGATTTGATGCTGGCGTGGATGCCCACTTTGGCCAGATCCTGCTGGATAGACTGAGCGATACGCGGCTGCGGATCGGTATTCATCACGTACAGTTCGGTAGCAAAACCGTTGGGGAAACCCGCTTCGCTGAGCAGTTGCTTCGCTTTTGCCGGGTCGTAGCTGAAACCCTGATATGCCTTGTCATAACCGGGCATGGCGGGTGGCAGTGGCTGGTTGGCCGGCGCCGCGCGTCCATTAATGATGCGCACGATGCGATCTTTGTTGACCGCCATGTTCACCGCCTGGCGGACTTTGAGATTATCGAAAGGCGGCAGCGTGGTTTTCATCGTCACGTAGCCGGTCTGCAACTGGTCGCCGGTGACCATCAGGCCCTTATAGGCCGGGTTGTTTTTAAACGACAGAAACTGTGCGGGCGGTACGCCGTCGCCGGCAATATCCACTTCGCCTTTTTCCAGCCGCAGCAGAGCGACCGAGGGATCCTGTCCCATTTCGAACTTTATGTGATCCAGCCGCGGCACGCCGGCTTTAAAGTAGTTCGGTTTTTTGCGGAAGATCAGCTCCTGGCCCAGCTTCCACTCCTGGAGCTCAAACGCGCCGCTGCCGACCGGATGCTTGCCGAAGTCGGCACCCCATTTCTCCACCTCCTCACGGGGAACCACCGAGGCAAAGTTCAGCGCCAGCACATGCAGGAAGGTGGCGTTGGGCTCTTTCAGAGTGATTTTTACCGTATGATCGTCGACGACCTCGATACCGCTCAGGGTCGTGCTTTTACCGCTGGCCTCCTCGTCATAGCCCGCGATGGGACTGAAGAACCCGGCGCCCGGACTTTGGGTTTTCGGGTTGACTGTGCGTTCCAGAGAATATTTCACGTCCGCCGCCGTGACCTCGCGGCCGTTGTGGAATTTCACCCCTTTGCGTAGCACAAAGGTGTAGACCTTGCCGTCCTCGGAAATGGCGTAGCTCTCCGCCAGGTCGTTCACCAACTCGGTGGTGCCGGGACGATAGTCCATCAGGCCGTCGAACAGGCTTTTGATCATCGACCAGTTTTGCCAGTCATAGCCAATGGCCGGATCGAGGGTCGCCACGTCGTTCTGGTAGGTCACCACGATATCGCCGCCGGTCTTCTCGTCAGCCTGCGCGCCATAAGAGAAACAGGCCGCGGCCACCGCCATTGTCAATAACGCATTTTTCATCATCTTCCCCTGCTACTTTTTGACATCAATGCGCGGATCGACCCACGGCAGCACCAGATCCGCAATAAGGTTGCCGCCAACAATGGCAACCGCTGACACGGTGGTTACCCCGACAATCACCGGGATATCCACCTGTTGAATCGCCTGCCAGGCCAGCTGACCGATACCCGGCCAGCCAAAGACCGATTCGACTACCACCAGTCCGCCCATAAAAATGCCGATATCAATGCCTATCATCGGAATTAGCGGCAGCACGGCATTCGGCAGCACGTGACGCAGCAGTACGCGGGTTCGGCCCAGCCCTTTGGCCCGCGCGGTGCGGATAAAATCCTGATGCAGCACCTCAATCATTGACGAGCGCAACATGCGTGAATACCAGCCGCTGCCGAGCAGGCCGAGGGTTAGCGCCGGTAGCGCCAGATGGCTGAAGCCGCCATAGCCTCCCATCGGGAACCAGTTGAGTACCACGGCGAAAAGATAGAGAAAAAGCATCGCGGCGATGAACTGCGGCGCCGAAACACCGATAAAGGAGAGCGCCATCAGAAGCCGGTCCGCCAGCCCGCCGCGTTTTAACGCCGCCAGGGTGCCGAGGGCGATCCCCAGTACCAACTCGCAGAGAATACCCGCCGCCATCAGCTGCAGTGACGGCCCGATACGGGCGGAAACCAGTTCACTCACTTCGCTGCGCTGAATAAACGAGCGTCCCAGATCGCCGTGCAGCAGTCCCTGCAGATAACGCCAATATTGCTGATAAAACGGCAGATCCAACCCCAACTGATGGCGGATGTTTTCGACTACTTCCGGCGTGGCACTGCGCCCGGCGATTTGGCGCGCTGGATCGGCGGGCAACATAAACAGCAGCAAATAGCAGATCAACGTAACGCCAAGCAGGATCAGCCCGGCATGCAACAGACGTTTTCCCAGAAATAGCATTAGTTTCGTCCTTTTAAGCCGGGATCGAGGGCGTCGCGCAGGGCGTCACCAGCGATATTGAAAGAGAGCGACAGCAGCACAATCGCCGCGCCGGGAAAGAACACCAGCCAGGGAGCCGAAGTAAAATAGCTCTGGCTTTCAAAGATGATGTTGCCCCAACTCGGCGTTGGCGGCTGTACCCCCACCCCGAGGAACGATAGAGTAGCTTCCAGCAGGACTGTGGTGGAGATGCCTAGTGTGGCCCAGACCAGCACCGTTGGCGCCAGATGTGGAATTAAATGCACGCCGAGAATACGCAACGTTCCGGCCCCCAGGGTGCGTTCCACGGCGATAAAGTCGCGGGCGCTAAGCGCGCTAGTTTCGGCGTAGATAACCCTGGCGATCTGCACCCAGTTCACCATGGCGATCACCAGGGACACGATCCAGACACTTGGCTGGAAAATCGCCGCCAGGGCAATCGCCAGCAGCAGTGCGGGAAACGCCATCATCAGATCGGTAAAGCGCATCAGCAGCCCTCCGATACGCCCCTGCAGATAACCTGCGCTAAGCCCTACCAGGACGCCGATCAGTACTGCAGTGCCGTTGGCGACAACACCGATGAGTAACGAAGTACGAGCTCCGTAAATTAAACGCGAGAAGAGATCGCGTCCCAGCAGATCGGTTCCCAGCCAGTAAGTGCTGTTGGGAGAAAGCGGTGCGCCTTCCAGGCTCAGTCCCTCGACAAACTGTTCATCGGGATCGAAGGGGGTGAGCCAGGGGGCAAACAGCGCGCTCATCACCACCAGGAGAATAAACAGCAGCGAGAGCAGCAGGGCTGGCCGGCGCAGAAAATATCCGACTCTATTCATTGTGCTCCCCGCTTGCCGGACGACATTCGTAGCAGCCACTTCTGCGCCACCTGTGCCACCGACTGGTTCGTACACATTGATTCCGAGCGCAGGCGAACCCATGCCTGTTGTTCATCAATACTTTCCGCTTGCATCTGGGCCGCCAGAGCTTGGGTAATCTGCGGCATTGCTGCCAGACGCTGGCGCAGTAGCATCTGTTGTTGTTGAATGTCATGCAACTGCTGACGCAGCCCCACTGCCATCATCAGGGTGGTATAGATGGCTCGCTGTGTAATAGGCTTGGTAAGGAGCGCTGTTGCCCCTAACTCCAGCGCGCGCTGTACCTGGTAAAGTCCCTCATGTGAGGTCAGCGCGATCACCGGTATTCCCGCCAGATTGATCTGGCTCAGGGTTAGCGGGCTGGCGAATGCCTCCAGTTCCACCAGTACTGCACAGGGGGTGAGAGGAGGTAAAGCCTCATCTCCGGTCAGGTGATGCCAGCGGATACCCATCCGCGTCAGGTTTTTTTCCAGCGCTTCGCGACTCCTTGCTTCACAGTCTACCAGCAGGAGCGGCTGAGCATCTAAATCCGGGGACAGCAGCGTTTTCATTTAACAATCCTCAGAGCAGGTCTGGCTGCAACCGTTCGGCTTTCACGTAGCTCGGTCGCGGAGAGATAGGGATCGGGCATAACCGGCAGCGGTTCGCGATGCAGTATCTGAAAGCAAGTTTGTTGCAACTCAGCGATGTAGCAGGGCAAACAGGCGTGGTTGTTTTGAGCCATTACTGAGCGAGCGCCCGGAGAATCAACGTCGTGCTGACGATGCAGTGCCGCCAGCACCGCACCCGGCTCGCTGTTTCCGGCCTCGCGCAGGCTATTGGCAAACAGCCTTACTGCCCGCCAGCCGCCGATATAGTAGTGGGAGATGCGCTGTGCGCCATGTTGCAGGTGCTGCCGCGCGCAAAAATCGAGATCGACGCTCTCAAAAAACGGTCCGCAGGAAAGCAAACGTACCGCCCTTAGTGGCGCGACTTCGGCGACTTCGGCTTCGGTAAAATTACAGCTGAGCACCGCTAACGTCCGCCGATCGCGAAGACAGGCCTCGTCCAGTGCGCGCAGAAACGCATAAGAGGTTTCGCCTACCAGGTTATTGAGTACAAAATCTACCTCTGTGCTGAGAATCGCCTCAATCAACTCGGTCACGTTGCTGTTTCTCAGGTGCAGATATTTTTCGCCCACCACCGTACCGCCGGAACCTTCCACTACCTCACGGGCGATACGATTGCTTTCCCAGCCCCAGACGTAGTTAGAGCCGATCAGCCAGGAGCGATTTCCGAACATATCCAGCGCCAGCCGCAGGAGTGGCAGCAGAGTCTGGTTCGGACAACCGCCCAGATATACGACCTGCTCGCAGCTCTCGAACCCCTCGTAAGGACAGCCATACCACAGCAGCAGGTTATGCTGCTCCAGGTCCGGGATAATCTCCTTCCGACTGGCAGAGGTAATGGTTCCGAAGATATGGCGGATGCCGTGAGCGATAAAGGTGCTCACCGCTTCACTGTAGGCTGCGAGTTCACCCGCTGGGTTGATTTGTCGGGCGCGCAGCTGAAAAGGATAAGCAGGATCGGCATTGATTTCCTCTAAGGCATGGCGCGCACCAAGCAGTGTGCTGTTCGCCAGGTGGCTGTAGGTACCTTCTGTGGAAAGCAAAATTCCAATATCAATAGTTTGCACGTATGTTTGCTCTCTGCATTAATAAAAAAGCCTGATTGTCCTTATTAGGACAATCAGGCTTCATTACCTGTCGATATTTAATGGATTCAAGGCTTAAGGGTTGCCCCTGCTTGCATATACCCGACATGAAAAATTCATGCCATTTTTAAAGCACAGTTAAATCAATGGATTATTTATTTTTGGAGACACTTTTGCACCAATGGGATGCGGCTTGCTCAGTTATGGTGCAATTTTCTGATGCAGTCTGGTCTCTTCAACATGAGGTGGAGTAATGCACACCTGTTTTAGTTCCACGCACTTTTTGAGAGTTCCGGTTTTTCAGCCATCAGCAGGTGATCCTCCGGCGTCAGGTTATTCAGGGATTCATGGGGACGCTCTGGATGGAAGATCCTCGTGACGAAGCCGAATTTGCCCCCGGCCACGTGCTTTTTTTCGAGCGTAATGTTGTCCATGCATTACCAACCCTTCTTGAAGAACCCGTAATATTTCTGTCATTGGCCAGCCCTCGTCGTGATCCTGAAGATATTACCTTTGTTGACCCGAAAGATGGCACTGCCAGAACCTTTATGGCCAGAAATAATGAGTCAGCATAAAGGGCCAGAACCAAAGGTAAGGTGGAGCGGATGGTGAAATACCTCAAGGAGAACTTCTTCGTCCGGTACCGCCGGTTCGACAGCTTCGCCCAGGTTAATCAGCTACTGGAGCAGTGGATGGCTGACGTTGCCGACAGGCGGGAACTTCGCCAGTTCAGGCAGACACCGGAACAGCGCTTCACGCAGGAACAGGAGCATCTGCAGCCGTTGCCGGATACGGACTTCGATACCAGCTACTTCGATATCCGTCATGTCTCCTGGGATGGCTATATCGAGGTTGGCGGAAACCGTTACAGCGTGCCGGAAAGCCTGTGTGGCCAGCCGGTATCAATACGGATCTCGCTGGATGATGAACTGCGGATCTACAGTAATGAGCAGCAGATGGCATCGCACCGTCTCTGTTCGGCTGCATCCGGCTGGCAGACCGTGCCGGAGCATCACGCCCCGCTCTGGCAGCAGGTCAGTCAGGTGGAACCCGAAATCTGATTTATTCAACAAAGCCGCACCAAATCATCACTCGAAGATATTCAGGCATGGTACATCCGCGGCAAGCCCCTAATTTGTACTGAGGGGCAAAGTGAAAAAAGTTACTTTTTGTTGAAACGACAGTTAGCAATAACCCCCGCTTGCGGGGGCCATACCCACCAGGAGGAAACGCAGAAAGCCCGAGATACTTCTGCTGTACCGGGGGCTGGCGACATTTCAGGCAACACTCATAGTTGACATCCTCCCCGCCCTAAAGGGCGGGGAGGATGTCAATAATAGCAGACCACATCATGATGTCATTCTGACCGACAGATGCCAGAAGCAGAGGATCCATCCCATTTTATACCTACCTTATAACACTTAGAAAAACAACATGTTAAAAATGTTTATTGGAAACAATTTTATTTCCAATTGTAATGATAACCATTCTCATATTAATATGGCTACGTGATAATTAACTTTTGATGCACTCCGCATGTCTGACCGTGCCACTTCCACAGCTTCCTTAACGTTCGAGTCGCTTTATGGCACCCATCACGGCTGGTTGAAAAGTTGGCTGACGCGCAAACTCCAGTCTGCCTTTGATGCAGATGACATTGCCCAGGACACTTTTTTGCGGGTAATGAGCAGCGAAACGCTCTCGACGATCCGCGATCCTCGCTCTTTCCTGTGCACTATCGCCAAACGCGTGATGGTGGACCTGTTTCGCCGAAACGCGCTGGAAAAAGCGTATCTGGAGATGCTGGCGCTTATGCCGGAGGGGGTAGCGCCTTCACCTGAGGAACGCGAAAGCCAGCTCGAGACCCTACAACTCGTCGACAGCATGCTGGACGGGCTAAACGGAAAAACACGTGAAGCGTTTCTGCTTTCGCAACTGGATGGCCTGACATACAGCGAGATTGCGCACAAACTCGGTGTTTCCGTCAGCTCCGTGAAAAAATACGTGGCGAAAGCCGTCGAGCACTGCCTGCTGTTTCGTCTGGAGCATGGGTTATGAATCCTTCGTTAACCGATTCCCGCCGTCAGGCGCTGCGTTCAGCTTCCCACTGGTATGCCGTG
>ENA-UOZH01000459-UOZH01000459.1-food-metagenome-genome-assembly--contig:-NODE-459-length-11922-cov-4.746355_pt1 | contig 11922 bp, 10 predicted proteins | sample MGYA00249888_ERZ772728 | MGnify/ENA primary metagenome ERZ772728 (study PRJEB29005, sample SAMN08379450) | food metagenome | isolation source: cheese spiked with Escherichia coli O157 | study: EMG produced...
AGCTGAACTCTATCGGTTCTCTGGAAGCGCGTGCGAACTATCGCGATGCGCTGGTGGCGTTCCTGGAACAACACAAAGAGAAGCTCGACGAAGACTGTAAGCGTCGTATGTACAGCAACCCGCTGCGCGTACTCGATTCCAAAAATCCTGACGTACAGGCGCTGCTGAACGATGCGCCAGCGCTGGGTGACTACCTGGATGAGGATTCCCGCGAACACTTTGCTGGCCTGTGCAAGCTGCTTGAAGCGGCGGGCATTGCTTATACCGTTAACCAGCGTCTGGTGCGCGGTCTGGACTACTACAACCGCACCGTGTTTGAGTGGGTCACCACCAGCCTCGGTTCGCAGGGCACCGTCTGTGCTGGCGGTCGTTATGACGGACTGGTCGAGCAACTGGGTGGTCGCGCAGCACCGGCTGTAGGCTTCGCGATGGGCCTTGAGCGACTTGTTTTGCTGGTTCAGGCAGTTAATCCGGAATTTAAAGCCGATCCTGTTGTCGATATATACCTGGTGGCCTCAGGTGCGGATACGCAGTCTGCGGCGATGCAGCTTGCCGAACGCGTGCGCGATGCGCTGCCGGACGTAAAGCTGATGACCAACCACGGCGGCGGCAACTTTAAAAAACAGTTTGCTCGTGCCGATAAGTGGGGCGCAAGTATTGCACTGGTGCTGGGTGAGTCCGAAGTGGCCAACGGCGAAGTGGTGGTTAAAGACCTGCGCTCTGGTGAGCAAACTACGGTAACGCAGGATGGCGTTGCGGCGCACTTGCGCACTCTATTGGGCTAAGGAGAAGGACTGCGTGGAAATGTACGAGAACGAACACGACCAGGTTGATGCGGTTAAACGCTTCTTTGCTGAAAACGGCAAGGCACTGGTTGTAGGGGTTATTTTAGGTGTTGGTGCGCTGGTTGGCTGGCGTTACTGGAACAATCATCAGGCTGACTCTGCTCGCGGTTCATCCCTGAACTACGAAAACACCGTTAGCGCAATCCGTGCCGATCAGCCGCAAACGCTGACGGCTGCGGAGAAATTTGCCGCTGACAACAAAAACACCTACGGTGCGCTGGCTGCGCTGGAAGTGGCTCAGCAGTATGTTGATAAAAACGAACTGGATAAAGCCGCTGCGCAACTGTCTCAGGGGCTTGCTGCTGCCAGTGACGAAAATCTGAAAGCGGTGATCAATCTGCGCCTGGCACGTATTCAGGTTCAGCAGAAAAAAGCCGACGACGCGCTGAAAACGCTTGATACCATCAAAGGTGATGGCTTTGCCGCTATTGTCGCCGATCTTCGCGGTGAAGCACTGCTGAGTAAGGGTGATAAAGCGGGCGCGCGTAAAGCGTGGCAAGCTGGCGTGGATAGTAAAGCTTCACCTGCGCTGAGCGAAATGATGCAGATGAAAATAAATAATTTGTCCGTCTGAGAGGGACCCAATGCAATTGCGTAAATTACTTCTGCCAGGACTGCTTTCTGTTACGTTATTGAGTGGTTGTTCACTGTTCAGTGGCGAAGAAGACGTTGTCAAAATGTCCCCGCTGCCGACGGTTGAAAACCAGTTCACTCCGTCCACCGCCTGGGACACCTCCGTGGGTGATGGTATTGGCGATTTTTATTCCAACCTGCACCCGGCATTTGCTGACGGCGTGGTCTATGCGGCCGATCGCAAAGGCACCGTTAAAGCGCTGAACGCTGATGACGGAAAAGAAGTGTGGTCCATTAACCTGGCGGAAAAAGACGGCTGGTTCTCCCGTAAACCTGCGCTGCTTTCTGGCGGCCTGACCGTTGCTGGCGGTCACGTGTATGTGGGCAGCGAAAAAGCGCAGGTTTACGCGCTGAATGCCAGCGACGGTTCGGTTGCATGGCAGACCAGCGTTGCCGGTGAATCCTTGTCACGTCCGGTTGTCAGCGACGGCCTGGTGTTGATCCATACCAGCAACGGCCAGTTGCAGGCGCTGAACGAAGCCGATGGTCTGGTAAAATGGACGGTTAACCTGGATATGCCAGCGCTGTCTCTGCGTGGTGAATCTGCTCCGGCGACTGCATTTGGCGCCGCCATTGTGGGTGGTGACAATGGTCGTGTCAGCGCAGTACTGATGCAGCAGGGCCAGATGATCTGGCAGCAGCGTATTTCCCAGGCGACCGGTTCAACTGAAATCGACCGTCTGAGTGACGTGGACACCACGCCGGTCATCGTTGACGGTGTGGTTTACGCGCTGGCGTATAACGGCAACCTGACGGCGCTGGACCTGCGAAGCGGCCAGATCATGTGGAAACGTGAGCTGGGTTCCGTGAACGATTTCATTGTCGACGGCAACCGTATTTATATGGTGGATCAGAACGACCGTCTGCTGGCGCTGAGCACCGAAGGTGGCGTGACGCTGTGGACGCAGAGCGATCTGCTGCACCGTCTGCTGACCGCACCGGCACTGTATAACGGCAGCCTGGTGGTGGGCGACAGCGAAGGCTATATGCACTGGATCGATCCAGAGAATGGCCGCTTTGTGGCGCAGCAGAAAGTGGACGGCTCAGGCTTCCTGACCGACCCGGTTGTGGCTGACGGCAAACTGCTGATTCAGGCAAAAGACGGCACGCTGTACGCGATCACGCGTTAATTACACGGCGGTTGTAGTATACTAAACGGCTCCTGTTCACTCAGGAGCCGTTTTGACATTTTTAAAAACGCCGCGAATGCGACGTTTATTTGAATTTTATGAGGCTTCAAACATGGTACCTGTGGTCGCGCTTGTCGGGCGCCCTAACGTTGGAAAATCCACTCTTTTTAACCGTTTAACACGCACCCGTGATGCGCTGGTTGCGGATTTCCCGGGGCTGACGCGTGACCGTAAGTACGGTCGTGCAGAGGTGGAAGGACGCGAGTTCATCTGTATCGATACCGGGGGTATTGACGGTACGGAAGACGGCGTAGAAACCCGCATGGCAGAGCAATCTCTGCTGGCTATCGAAGAAGCGGATGTGGTTCTGTTTATGGTGGATGCGCGCGCTGGCCTGATGCCCGCGGACTCCGCTATCGCTAAACATCTGCGTTCACGCGAAAAGCCAACCTTCCTGGTGGCGAACAAAACTGACGGCATTGATGCCGATCAGGCCGTTGCGGATTTATGGTCTTTAGGTCTGTGTGATATTTATCCCATCGCCGCTTCACACGGTCGCGGCGTCACCAGCCTGCTGGAAACCGTTCTGCTGCCGTGGGTTGATGAAGTAAACCCGCCGGAAGAGGTGGACGAAGACGCCGAATACTGGGCACAGTTTGAAGCCGGAGAGGAAGGCGAGGAAGAGCCGGAAGATGACTTCAACCCGCAGGATCTGCCGATTAAGCTGGCTATCGTTGGTCGCCCAAACGTAGGTAAGTCTACGCTTACTAACCGTATTCTGGGCGAAGAGCGCGTGGTGGTTTACGACATGCCAGGCACAACGCGTGACAGCATTTACATTCCAATGCAGCGCGATGAACGTGAGTACGTACTTATCGACACTGCAGGGGTGCGTAAGCGCGGGAAAATCACCGATGTAGTGGAAAAATTCTCGGTGATCAAAACCCTTCAGGCGATTGAAGACGCCAACGTGGTGCTGCTGGTTATTGACGCACGTGAAGGTATCTCCGATCAGGATCTCTCTCTGCTCGGCTTTATCCTTAATAGTGGGCGCTCACTGGTTATCGTCGTCAACAAGTGGGATGGCCTGAGCAATGAAGTACGCGAACAGGTGAAAGAGACGCTGGACTTCCGTCTGGGCTTTATCGACTTTGCCCGCGTTCACTTCATCTCTGCCCTGCACGGCAGCGGCGTAGGCAACCTGTTCGAATCCGTTCGTGAAGCCTATGACAGCTCTACCCGCCGCCAGAGCACAGCGATGCTGACCCGTATCATGAACATGGCTGCTGAAGACCACCAACCGCCGCTGGTGCGTGGCCGTCGCGTGAAGCTGAAATATGCCCACGCCGGGGGGTATAACCCGCCTATCGTGGTGATCCACGGTAACCAGGTGAAAGACCTGCCGGACTCCTACAAACGCTACCTGATGAACTACTTCCGTAAGTCGCTGGACGTGATGGGTACGCCTATCCGTATTCAGTTCAAGGAAGGGGAAAACCCGTTTGCGAATAAACGTAATACCCTGACGCCGAACCAGATGCGTAAGCGTAAGCGTTTGATTAAGCACATTAAGAAAAGCAAATAATTCTTACCGAACTCACTAAAACCCGCGCCTGTCGCGGGTTTTTTTAGCTCATTCAAAAGGTCTGCCTTCCCTGTGTGATGTCAATCACTATTCGCTTTTAACCATGTTTATATCTAAGAAAGTAGACAATCGTCGAATTTTCATCTTAAAGTCCAGGGTTCGGTACTAGACAAAACTAGCGCCTGGTTATCAAATGGTTAACCAACATTTCGCCGCATGTAAAAAATCGATCGGATACGTAACCGTTCGGCGTACATGCTGGTGTTTACAAGCACGACACATACCTTTTCGGGAGAATTATGCAATCCTCTGTTAATCAAAAAGAGAGCCGAACCTTCTTCGGCCATCCTTATCCGCTCGGTTCGCTGTTCTTCACCGAGATGTGGGAGCGTTTCTCGTTTTACGGTATTCGCCCGCTATTGATCCTGTTTATGGCCGCCACCGTGTACGACGGGGGGATGGGCCTGGCGCGTGAAAACGCCTCGGCGATTGTCGGCATCTTCGCGGGCACCATGTACCTCGCCGCACTGCCGGGCGGCTGGCTGGCGGATAACTGGCTCGGCCAGCAGCGGGCCGTCTGGTACGGTTCGATTTTGATTGCGCTTGGGCACCTGTCGATTGCCCTGTCGGCCATTATGGGCGCCAACCTGTTGATGAACGGCCAGATGTTGAACGTGCAGCGCACCGGCCGGTTCAAGACCAGTATCTAGGTCATGCTCGGTACCCTCTACAAAAAGGGCGATGCGCGTCGTGACGGCGGTTTCTCGCTGTTCTATATGGGCATCAACATGGGCTCGTTCATTGCCCCTCTGATTTCCGGCTGGCTGATTAAAACCCACGGCTGGCACTGGGGCTTTGGTATCGGCGGTATCGGGATGCTGGTCGCCCTGATTATCTTCCGCGTGTTTGCCGTTCCGGCCATGAAGCGCTACGACAGCGAAGTCGGTCTGGACTCCACCTGGAACAGTCCAGTAGTGAAACGTAACGGCGTGGGTGCCTGGCTGCTGGCGCTGGCTGTGGGTGTTGCAATCATCGTCACGTTGATTGCCCAGGGCGTGATTGTGATTAATCCGGTCGCGGTGGCCAGCGTGCTGGTATATGTGATTGCCGCCTCCGTCGCGCTCTACTTCATCTACCTGTTCATCTTCGCCGGGCTGAATCGCAAAGAGCGCGCAAGGCTGCTGGTATGCTTTATTCTGCTGGTCTCCGCCGCGTTCTTCTGGTCCGCGTTCGAGCAGAAGCCAACCTCCTTCAACCTGTTCGCCAACGACTACACTAACCGCATGATCGGTGATTTTGAGATCCCGGCGGTGTGGTTCCAGTCGATTAATGCCCTGTTCATCATTCTGCTGGCACCGGTATTTAGCTGGGCATGGCCGAAGCTGGCGAGCAATAATATTCGCCCGAGCAGTATCACCAAGTTCGTGATCGGTATTTTGTGCGCGGCGGCGGGCTTCGGCCTGATGATGCTGGCGGCACAGAACGTGCTGAGCAACGGTGGAGCAGGGGTTTCTCCGTTCTGGCTGGTGGGCAGTATCCTGATGCTGACGCTCGGGGAACTGTGCCTGAGTCCGATTGGTCTGGCAACCATGACCCTGCTGGCGCCGGAAAGAATGCGCGGTCAGATGATGGGCCTGTGGTTCTGCGCCAGTGCGCTGGGTAACCTGGCTGCGGGCCTGATTGGTGGTCACGTGAAGGCCGACCAGCTGGATATGCTGCCGGACCTCTTTGCCCGTTGCTCCATCGCGCTGTTGATTTGTGCTGCGGTGCTGATCGTCCTCATTGTTCCGGTGCGTCGCATGCTGGAAAATGTGCAGACAAAACCGGCTACCGAAGCCTGATACTATTCAGCCTGCCGGGGTAGTTATCCAGCCCCGGCCCAACTCAACAGGAGAGAGCATGTCGATAACCTGTCCGGATTGCCACGCAGCGCTCGAGCCGCAAAACGGTATCGCGCACTGCGACAGCTGCAATAACGATATTCCCCTCGAAGCGCGCTGCCCTGATTGCCATCAACCGCTTCAGGTACTCAAGGCCTGCGGTGCGGTGGATTACTTTTGCCAGAACGGCCACGGTCTTATCTCTAAAAAACGCGTGGAGTTTGTTCGGGCTGAAGGTTAATCGCACACGCAGCCTTCACCTTTCTGCCACAGTTCCACCAGCGACTCGGGTGCTTCCTGCTCGGGTACCAGCACGATGATATCGGCGTAGTGCGCCTGATTTTGGCCGGTCCAGATAATCTGGATGCGGAAATAGCGCTGGTCACCGCTGCCGGGGGAAGAGGCTTGCCCGGGCGGCTGGCCGCGCGGGAAAGCCTGCTCCAGAATGCTCACCAGGCGCTGGCGCTGGGCCTCATTAAGCGAGGAGAGCGCAATGGTGCGCTGGCTGCTCAGCTTAGGGATAAAAGCGACGCCGCCTTCCCGGGCCAGCTCAACCACGGCGTCATCCGTCAGTTCCGGAACCTGCATTACAGCACTCCTACCTGTTCCCAGGCTTGTTTTATAGCCGCCCCAACGTCGCTACCGGAGCGTTTCTCGCCGTGCGCTATCGTCAGTTTTGCAAAGGCATCAAAATCCGCATCCTGTGCCAGGTTGCGATCGCAAACCGTGTCGTACCAGGCATAACCCGCTTTTTCCCAGGCGTAGCCACCGATCGCCGTTGCGGCCAGGTAAAACGCGCGGTTGGGGATACCGGAGTTAAGGTGTACGCCGCCGTTATCCTCGCGCGTTTTGATGAAATCTTTCATATGCCCGGGCTGCGGATCTTTACCGAGCAGCGGATCGTTATAGGCCGTGCCGGGTTCAGACATGGAGCGAAGCCCTTTCCCGTTGATGCCCTCCGCCAGCAGCCCTTCACCAATCAGCCAGTCTGCTTTATCGGCGGTTTGCTTAAGATGGTATTGCTTCACCAGCGAACCGAACACGTCGGATAACGACTCGTTCAGCGCGCCCGATTGTTCAAAGTAGATGAGTCCGGCTTCGGTCTCCGTCACGCCGTGGCTAAGCTCATGCGCTACCACGTCGATGGCAATGGTAAAGCGGTTGAAGATTTCCCCGTCGCCATCGCCAAAGACCATCTGCTGGCCGTTCCAGAAGGCGTTTTGATACTCACGGCCATAGTGCACGGTGCCGGTGAGGATCAGCCCTTTGTTATCGAGCGAATCGCGCTGATATTCCTTCCAGAAGAAATCATGGGTAATACCCAGATAATCGTACGCTTCATCCACCGCCACATCTCCGTTGGAGGGCTGGCCTTCATAGCGTACCTGGGTACCCGGCAGCTCCTGGGTCTGTTTCGCATCGTAGATGTCACGCTCAAGCTGACCGGCTTTATTCACATGCGGCGCGGCGGGTTTGCCCGGCATATGGGCCATCAGCGTCTGGACGTGGGTTAAGGTCTGACGGGCGCAGCGCTGCTGCGGCTCAGAACCGCTTTCGATAATACGGCGAAGAATATACGGAGGGATGACGCTATGTAGATGGGGCATGCTGCTCTCCTTATTAAAAAAGGCAATAGCAGCAGTATAGTTTGTAACCGGCGAAGATTTATCCGCTTTTACGCTGACGCGTTTTTTTCACCGGTTTGATCTCTTTCACTTCACTCTCGACCCAGCCGTCAGAAAGCCGGGTGGTGAGCACATCCCCTGCTTTAACCTGCTTCGTCTGCTTCAGCACTTTGCCGTCCGTCGCGGTGGTCACGCTATAGCCGCGGGCCAACGTGGAGAGTGGGCTGACGGCTTCCAGATGGGTGACCGCATTGCCAAAACGTTCGCGGGTGGTACTCAGCCGGGCGCGGAGAGTCTCCGCCAGACGAAACTCCAGCTGCTGAATCCGCGTTTGCGCGCGGTAAATTTTCGGCTGCGGATTTTGCTGGTTAAGGCGCTGCGTCACGCGCTGCTGGCGCGAAACCGCGCGTTTCAGCTGAGTATCCAGCGCGATATTCATGCGCTGGCGCAGACGATCCAGCACCGTCTGCTGACGCGCCAGGCGCAGCTGCGGGTGCTGCTGCTGGAGACGATGATGAAGCTGGGTAAAGCGGCGGGTACGGTTGGCGAGGAAGTAGTCCATCGCCATCTCCAGGCGCTGCTGCCCGTTCTGGATCTGGCGCAGCAGCTCCTGCTGATTACGGCTGACCACCTCTGCCGCCGCGGACGGCGTGGGCGCGCGTAAATCCGCGACAAAATCGGCTATCGTCACATCCGTTTCATGGCCGACGGCGCTCACCACAGGGATAAGGCTGGCAAAGATTGCCCGCGCCACGCGCTCGTCGTTAAAGCTCCACAGGTCTTCCAGCGAGCCGCCACCGCGCCCGACGATGAGTACGTCACACTCCTGGCGCGCATTCGCCAGCGCAATGGCGCGCACAATCTGGCCCGGCGCATCGTCGCCCTGCACGGCGGTCGGGTAGATGATGACGGGCAGGGAAGGGTCGCGACGCTTGAGGACGTGTAAAATATCATGCAGTGCCGCACCGGTTTTTGAGGTGATAACGCCAACGCAGTGGGCAGGAGAGGGCAGCGGTTTTTTAAACTGCTGGTCGAAAAGCCCCTCGGCAGAAAGCGTTGCTTTTAACTGCTCATACTTCTGCTGCAACAGCCCTTCGCCCGCAGGCTGCATACTCTCGACGATAATCTGATAATCGCCGCGCGGCTCATACAGGGTAATGTTGGCGCGAACCAGAACCTGCTGGCCATGCTGAGGGCGGAACGTCACGCGACGATTGCTGTTGCGGAACATCGCGCAGCGCACCTGAGCGGTGTCGTCTTTTAGCGTAAAGTACCAGTGACCGGAAGCAGGCTGCGTGAAGTTAGAGATTTCACCGCTGATCCAGACCTGTCCCATTTCCTGCTCAAGCATCAAACGCACCGTCTGATTAAGGCGGCTGACAGTATAAATTGAGGGGGATTGAGAGGATAACATGTGAGCGGGATCAAATTCTAAATCAGCAAGTTATTCAGTCGATAGTAACCTGCTGAGAGGCGATCGCAAGCATTTTTTTCAAAAAAGTGTAGATGCAATCGGTTACGCTCTGTATAATGCCACGGCAATATTTAACCACCCAGGTCAGAGATATTGCCCATGCTACGTATCGCTAAAGAAGCACTGACGTTTGACGACGTCCTCCTCGTTCCCGCTCATTCCACCGTTCTACCGAATACTGCCGACCTCAGCACGCAGTTGACGAAAACCATTCGTCTGAACATTCCTATGCTCTCCGCAGCAATGGACACCGTGACTGAAGCGCGTCTGGCTATCGCTTTGGCACAGGAAGGCGGCATTGGCTTTATCCACAAAAACATGTCTATCGAGCGTCAGGCGGAAGAAGTTCGCCGCGTGAAGAAACATGAATCCGGTATCGTGTCCGATCCTCAGACCGTTCTGCCAACCACCACCCTGCACGAAGTGAAAGCGCTAACCGAGCGTAACGGCTTTGCAGGTTACCCGGTTGTGACCGAAGACAACGAGCTGGTGGGCATCATCACCGGTCGTGATGTGCGTTTCGTGACTGACCTGAACCAGCCTGTCAGCGTCTATATGACACCAAAAGAGCGCCTGGTGACCGTTCGCGAAGGCGAAACCCGCGACGTGGTGCTGGCGAAAATGCACGAAAAACGCGTTGAGAAAGCGCTGGTTGTGGATGCGAACTTCCACCTGCGTGGCATGATCACCGTTAAAGATTTCCAGAAAGCAGAACGTAAACCGAACGCTTGTAAAGACGAGCATGGCCGTCTGCGCGTCGGCGCTGCGGTTGGCGCGGGCGCAGGTAACGAAGAGCGCGTTGACGCGCTGGTTGCCGCGGGCGTTGACGTGCTGCTGATTGACTCCTCACATGGCCACTCCGAAGGCGTTCTGCAACGTATTCGTGAAACCCGTGCTAAATACCCGGATCTCCAGATCATCGGCGGTAACGTGGCTACGGGCGCAGGTGCTCGCGCGCTGGCGGAAGCCGGTTGCAGCGCGGTGAAAGTGGGTATCGGCCCTGGCTCTATCTGTACTACCCGTATCGTCACCGGCGTGGGCGTTCCGCAGATCACCGCGGTGTCTGACGCGGTTGAAGCGCTGGAAGGCACCGGTATTCCGGTTATCGCGGACGGCGGTATCCGCTTCTCTGGCGACATCGCCAAAGCGATCGCCGCAGGTGCCGCAGCCGTGATGGTGGGCTCCATGCTGGCCGGTACCGAAGAATCCCCGGGCGAAATCGAACTCTACCAGGGCCGCTCTTACAAATCCTACCGCGGTATGGGCTCCCTGGGCGCGATGTCCAAAGGTTCCTCCGACCGTTACTTCCAGACCGATAACGCCGCTGACAAACTGGTACCGGAAGGTATCGAAGGCCGCGTTGCTTATAAAGGCCGTCTGAAAGAGATCATTCACCAGCAGATGGGCGGCCTGCGCTCCTGTATGGGTCTGACCGGCTGTGGTACCATTGACCTGCTGCGTACCAAAGCGGAATTCGTACGCATCAGCGGTGCGGGTATCCAGGAGAGCCACGTGCACGACGTGACGATCACCAAAGAGTCCCCGAACTACCGTCTGGGATCATGATTTTCTTCGCCCGACCTCGTGTCGGGCGATTTATTTAATCTGTTTCACTTGCCTCGGAATTAGCGTCAATGACGGAAAACATTCATAAACATCGCATCCTCATCCTCGATTTTGGTTCTCAGTACACTCAACTGGTGGCGCGTCGCGTGCGTGAGCTGGGCGTTTACTGTGAGCTGTGGGCGTGGGATGTCACGGAAGCACAGATTCGCGAGTTCAATCCAAGCGGCATCATCCTGTCCGGCGGCCCGGAAAGCACCACCGAAGATAACAGCCCGCGCGCGCCGCAGTACGTGTTCGAAGCAGGCGTGCCGGTATTCGGTGTCTGCTACGGTATGCAGACCATGGCCATGCAGCTGGGCGGCCACGTAGAAGGCTCTAACGAGCGTGAGTTCGGCTATGCACAGGTAGAAGTCGTCACCGACAGCGCACTGGTGCGTGGTATCGAAGACTCCCTGACCGCTGACGGCAAACCGCTGCTGGACGTGTGGATGAGCCACGGCGACAAGGTCACCGCTATCCCGTCTGATTTCGTAACCGTTGCCAGCACCGAAAGCTGCCCGTTCGCTATCATGGCGAACGAAGAAAAGCGCTTCTACGGCGTGCAGTTCCACCCGGAAGTGACTCACACCCGTCAGGGTATGCGCATGCTGGAGCGCTTCGTGCGTGATATCTGCCAGTGTGAAGCCCTGTGGACCCCGGCAAAAATCATCGACGACGCCGTGGAGCGTATCCGCCAGCAGGTTGGTGATGACAAAGTGATCCTCGGCCTCTCCGGCGGCGTGGATTCCTCCGTGACCGCGATGCTGCTGCACCGCGCCATCGGCAAAAACCTGACCTGCGTCTTCGTGGACAACGGCCTGCTGCGTCTGAACGAAGCCCAGCAGGTCATGGACATGTTCGGCGACCACTTCGGTCTGAACATCGTTCACGTGGAAGGCGAACAGCGCTTCCTGGACGCGCTGAAAGGCGAGAACGATCCGGAAGCGAAACGTAAAATCATCGGCCGCGTATTCGTGGAAGTGTTCGACGAAGAAGCGCTGAAGCTGGAAGACGTGAAATGGCTGGCGCAGGGCACTATCTACCCTGACGTGATCGAGTCTGCGGCCTCCGCGACCGGTAAAGCGCACGTTATCAAATCTCACCACAACGTGGGCGGCCTGCCGAAAGAGATGAAGATGGGCCTG
>ENA-UOZH01000461-UOZH01000461.1-food-metagenome-genome-assembly--contig:-NODE-461-length-11844-cov-4.994826_pt1 | contig 11844 bp, 10 predicted proteins | sample MGYA00249888_ERZ772728 | MGnify/ENA primary metagenome ERZ772728 (study PRJEB29005, sample SAMN08379450) | food metagenome | isolation source: cheese spiked with Escherichia coli O157 | study: EMG produced...
AGCGGCGGGGGATATCCTCCGCCGCTTTTTTTTGCAGCAATTGCCCCCATTATTTTCTTCCGGGACGTTTTAAGGGTTGTCACTACGTCCGGCTTATAAGATCATATGCCGTTATACGTTGTTTACGCTTTGAGGAATCCACGATGAGTGAGGCAGAAGCCCGCCCGAGTAACTTTATTCGTCAGATCATCGATGAAGATCTGGCCAGTGGTAAGCACACCACGGTGCATACCCGCTTCCCGCCGGAGCCGAACGGCTACCTGCATATTGGTCATGCGAAATCCATCTGCCTGAACTTTGGCATTGCGCAAGACTATCAGGGGCAGTGCAACCTGCGTTTCGATGACACCAACCCAGTAAAAGAAGACATCGAATACGTTGAGTCGATTAAAAACGACGTGCAATGGCTGGGCTTCAACTGGTCTGGCGATATCTGCTACTCCTCAGACTATTTCGATCAGCTGTATGCCTATGCGGTTGAACTAATTAACAAGGGTCTGGCATACGTCGACGAGCTCTCTGCTGACGAAATCCGTGAATACCGCGGTACGCTGACTCAGCCCGGTAAGAACAGTCCGTTCCGCGATCGTAGCGTGGAAGAGAACCTGGCGCTGTTTGAAAAAATGCGTGCCGGTGGCTTTGAAGAAGGTAAAGCGTGTCTGCGTGCCAAAATCGATATGGCGTCCCCGTTCATCGTGATGCGCGATCCGGTGCTGTACCGCATTAAGTTCGCAGAACACCACCAGACCGGTAACAAGTGGTGCATCTACCCGATGTACGACTTCACCCACTGCATCAGCGATGCGCTGGAAGGCATTACGCACTCTCTGTGCACGCTGGAATTCCAGGACAACCGTCGTCTGTACGACTGGGTGCTGGATAACATCACCATTCCTGTGCATCCGCGTCAGTACGAGTTCTCTCGTCTGAACCTGGAATACACCGTGATGTCCAAGCGTAAGCTGAACCTGCTGGTCACTGACAAGCACGTTGAAGGCTGGGACGACCCACGTATGCCGACCATCTCTGGCCTGCGTCGTCGTGGCTACACCTCCGCCTCCATTCGTGAGTTCTGCAAACGCATCGGCGTGACCAAGCAGGACAACACCATCGAAATGGCGTCTCTGGAATCCTGCATTCGTGAAGACCTGAACGAAAACGCGCCGCGCGCGATGGCGGTGATCGATCCAGTGAAACTGGTTATCGAAAACTATCCGCAGGGCGGGAGCGAACTGGTCTCTATGCCTAACCATCCGAACAAACCGGAAATGGGCACCCGCGACGTGCCGTTCAGCGGTGAAATCTGGATCGATCGTGCCGACTTCCGCGAAGAAGCGAACAAGCAGTACAAGCGTCTGGTGCTGGGCAAAGAAGTACGTCTGCGTAACGCCTATGTAATCAAAGCCGAGCGCGTAGAGAAAGATGCGGAAGGTAACATCACGACCATCTTCTGTACGTACGACGCAGAAACGCTGAGCAAAGATCCGGCGGATGGCCGTAAAGTGAAAGGTGTAATCCACTGGGTGAGCGCGCAGCATGCGCTGCCGGTTGAGATCCGTCTCTACGACCGTCTGTTCAGCGTGCCTAACCCAGGCGCAGCGGAAGACTTCCTGGCGGTTATTAACCCTGAGTCGCTGATTATCAAGCAGGGGTATGCCGAGCCGTCTCTGAAAGCCGCTGAAGCCGGTAAAGCGTTCCAGTTCGAACGTGAGGGTTATTTCTGCCTGGACAGTCGTTACAGCACGGCAGAAAAACCGGTATTTAACCGTACCGTGGGTCTGCGTGATACCTGGACTAAGATCGGCGAATAATAACGCTGCTCTGGTCAATGAGAAACAAACGCCGCGTAATGCGGCGTTTTTTTATTTAACGATCATGTCGTTAAGCATCGGGATAATCTTTTAAAGCCAACATTCCAGGTCAATGTGGTGCTACTTATTTTATTTAAAAAAAGTTTGTTGTTTTCCAAAAACAGAAACGCTGAAAAATATATTCTCAATCTCAATGTTACTTACTGAAAATTAGCGTATTCCCCCGCCAGTACTCGCTTCCCGGTAAATGTTACAAAGCACTACGAAATATGTGCTCTTCGTCATAATCCTGACTTTTGCCTGATTAAAAGCATTGATAATTCGCGTCGCGAAAAATAACCTAAAGACGGTAGTTAATTCGAGGGTATTTCTGACTACCCCTGACCATTTGGTCTTTTCTGTTTTTCGCCGTTTAAGGCGTTTTAATTCGTCAAAGAGGAATAATCTATGCGTACGTTCAGTGGCAAACGTAGTGCGCTGGCGCTGGCTATCGCCGGTGTGACAGCAATGTCGGGCCTGGTGGTTGCGCCAGAGGCAAAAGCAGCAGGTTTCATTGAAGATTCCACCCTTACGGGCGGTATTTATTACTGGCAACGTGAGCGTGACCGTAAAGACGTCACTGAAGATAAATACAAAACTAACCTTTCTCACTCGACCTGGAACGCCAACCTGGATTTCCAGTCGGGATATGCCGCCGATATGTTCGGGATCGATATTGCAGCGTTCACCGCAATTGAAATGGCCGAAAATGGCGACAGCGGCCATCCGAACGAAATTGCGTTCTCCTCCAGCAATAAAGCTTACGACGAAGACTGGTCCGGCGATAAAAGCGGAATCAGCCTGTATAAAGCGGCTGCAAAATTCAAATATGGCCCGGTCTGGGCGCGTGGTGGTTATATCCAGCCAACCGGTCAGACGCTGTTAGCGCCGCACTGGAGCTTTATGCCAGGTACCTATCAGGGCGCGGAAGCCGGTGCTAATTTTGACTACGGCGATGCGGGGGCGTTGAGCTTCTCCTATATGTGGACCAACGAGTACAAAGCGCCGTGGCACATTGAGATGGACAAGTTCTATCAAAACGATAAAAAAACCAAAGTTGATTATCTCCACTCGCTGGGGGCGAAGTACGACTTCAAAAACGATCTGGTGCTGGAAGCGGCTTTTGGTCAGGCTGAAGGCTATATCGATCAGTACTTTGCTAAAGCCAGCTACAAATTTGATATCGCAGGTAGCCCGCTGAGCACCAGCTATCAGTTCTACGGTACGCGCGACAAGGTCAGCGATGGCAGCGTAAATGATATTTATGACGGCACCGCGTGGTTACAGGCGCTGACCTTCGGCTACAAGGTGGGTCAGGTTGATTTGCGTCTGGAGGGTACATGGGTTAAGGCAGAAGGGCAGCAGGGCTACTTCCTGCAACGTATGACGCCAACCTACGCCTCTTCCAACGGTCGTCTGGATATCTGGTGGGATAACCGCTCTGACTTCAACGCCGACGGCGAAAAGGCGGTCTTCTTCGGCGCAATGTATGACCTGAAGAACTGGAACCTGCCTGGCTGGGCAGTGGGTGCGTCCTACGCGTACGCCTGGGACGCGAAGCCAGCGGATATGGCTACGCCAGACGCCTACTACGATCCGAACTACCGTCTGAAAGAGTCTTCATACAGTCTGGATGCGATTTACACCCTGCAGGAGGGGCGTGCGAAAGGCACGATGTTCAAACTGCACTTCACCCAGTATGACAACCACTCCGATATCCCGAGCTACGCGGGCGGTTACGGCAACATCTTCCAGGATGAGCGCGACGTGAAATTCATGGTCATTGCGCCATTTACCATCTTCTGATGAATGCTGCGGCGGGCTGTGTCCCGCCGTTATGGAGACTGAACATGATGAAAAAAAGGGTAATCGTTGCGCTGCTGGCATTCGGGCTGGTGGCGTGCGCGCAGGATCAGGCGCCGAAAGAAGACTCCCGTCTGAAAGAGGCGTATAGCGCTTGCATCAATACCGCACAAGGTTCACCTGAGAAGATTGAAGCCTGTCAAAGCGTGCTGAACGAGCTAAAAAAAGACAAAGCCCATGAGCAATTCGCCACGCAGGAAAACGTTCGCGTGATGGATTACCAGGCCTGTATTCAGGCGCGTAAAACCGGTAACGATCAGGAAGTGGCGAAGCGTTGCGATAAGATTTGGGACGAGATTCGCAATAACAATAAATAAGTTGCTTTACGCCCGGTGGCGCTGCGCTTACTGGGCTTTTTCCAGGCAAAAAAAAGCCAACCTCACGGCTGGCTCAGAGTATGAACACTGACTTATTTTGCGTCGTGCGCATGTTCATTTTCGCGGCAATCCCCTTCAGCACAGTGACCGTACAGGTACAGGCTGTGGTTGGTCAGGCGGATGCCATGACGGGCGGCGATTTCACGCTGGCGTGATTCAATGGAATCATCGCTAAATTCAATGACCTTGCCACAGTCGAGGCAGATCAGGTGATCGTGGTGGTGCTGCTGAGTCAGCTCGAACACGGATTTACCGCCTTCGAAATTATGACGAGTAACAATGCCCGCGTCATCAAACTGGTTCAGCACACGATAGACGGTTGCCAGCCCAATCTCTTCACCCATATCGATAAGACGCTTATAAAGGTCTTCCGCACTGACATGGTGATTGTCTGGCCCCTGAAGCACTTCAAGGATTTTTAACCGAGGAAGCGTTACTTTCAGGCCAGCTTTCTTTAATGCGGTATTGTTGTCAGTCATGCGGAATCTGTCCTGTTGCTAAACGATTCACTTCAAAAGAAGAAGTGACAGAAAATGCACTTGGGATAATGCGTCTCATTATAGAACTGCCATGGCTAAATGAAAACTGCAAGTCTCAAGCAAAGTATGCTTATAAAAACGTGGTATCACCAACAAACTTGTTCGATGGCACCCACTTTTTACCAGGGGGATATTGTACAGGTCTGGACGAAAAAGTTAAAAGTTTGTAGCAATTAATTTAATCGGTTTTACCTGGACAACGGGCGCAACCGGAGTTGCGCCGCAGGGATATCAGGCGTTAAGGATATCGTCCAGGTTCAGCTCTTCACGAACCTGCTTAACCCATTTTTCTACACGCTCTGCGGTCAGCTCTGGCTGACGGTCTTCATCAATGGCAAGGCCAACGAAGTGATCGTCATCTGCCAGACCTTTGGAAGCTTCAAAGTGGTAACCCGCTGTTGGCCAGTGACCAACGATCGCCGCACCGCGCGGCTCAATGATGTCACGAATAGTGCCCAGCGCATCACAGAAATACTCAGCGTAGTCTTCCTGATCGCCACAGCCAAACAGGGCAACCAGCTTGCCGTTGAAGTCGACTTCTTCCAGCGTCGGGAAGAAATCGTCCCAGTCACACTGTGCTTCACCGTAGTACCAGGTCGGGATGCCCAGCAGCAGGATGTCATAGCCCTCGAGATCTTCTTTGCTGCTCTTGGCGATGTCATGCACATCAGCAACGTCTTTACCGAGCTGTTTTTGAATGTTTTTTGCGATATTTTCAGTATTGCCGGTATCACTGCCAAAGAAAATGCCGATGATTGCCATGAGTAAAATAACCTCTTGAAACTTAATGGTATGGTGGCGCAAATTGTCCACGGATAAGGGCAATAATAGCAGAACAGGCAACCCTGCGGAAACAGCTATCACGCAGGACTGCACTCTGTGCTACATGAAAAAGGTAATATTGGGGATTTTCTGACTCACGCCTTGCCGCGTAACGTCTCAAGCTGGGCGATCAGCATCTCTTCGATCAGTTCGCTACGGCTCATATTGCGCGCGTCAGCTAACTCGTTAAGCGCATCGACGGCATCGGCATTCAGCTTGAGTTCGACACGCTTAAGCCCACGATTTTTATCGCGTTTAAGCTGGTTGCGTTTATTGATACGCAGCTGTTCATCGCGCGAAAGCGGATTCGTTTTCGGTCGTCCCGGTCGACGCTCATTCGCGAACAGATCTAGTGTCGTACGGTCCGTTTGTTCTTTGGCCATGATTCTGAGACTTCGGGGGAAACACGCCGCCCTGCTAATGCCCGGGCGATAAGCGCGCCATCATACATCACCCAAATCCACACGCCAACGACTGGAAGCCCGTCGTCTTCCGGTCGCTGGCTTTTTAATCAATTCGCTGTATCAGTAAGATAGCGGCGAATGGCGCGCAGGACCGCATCCGGTTTTTCCGCGTGGACCCAGTGCCCGGCACCGGCGATGACGTGAGCGCGAGCCTGCGGAAATTGCGCCAGCAGCGTGTCACGGTACGCGTCAGTGACGTAAGGGGAGTTGCCGCCGCGAATAAAGAGGGTAGGGTGCGGCCAGGCGGGGACATTTTCCCACCCCACAATATGCGAATACTGATCCCACAGTACCGGGACGTTAAAGCGCCATTGTCCGTCAACAAAGGATTTCAGCAGGAACTGGACTACGCCTTCTTCATCGAGATGCTCGCGCATAACGGCTGCCGCCTGCTGGCGTGTGGAGACGCCTGACTCTGTCACGGCATTGATCGCAGCGAAAATCTCATCGTGACGGCGAACGTCGTAATTGACGGGCGCAACGTCAATGACCACCAGACCGGAAATTCGCTCAGGGGCCAGCGCTGTAAGCGCCATCACCGCTTTACCGCCCATTGAATGCCCGATGAGCGTCGCTTTCTGGATATTATTCGCATCGAGGGTGTCCCGCAGATCCTGCGCCATGGCTGCGTAGGTCATCTCCTCAGAGCGCCCTGAAAGACCGTGATTGCGCATATCAACCTGGAGGATCTCGTGATCGGTCACTAAATCGCGCGCCAGCACGCCCAGGTTATCCAGGCTACCAAACAGGCCGTGAACCAGTACGATGGGAGAATTATTGTTCGGCGATTGTGCAGTTTGCGCTCGGGTATTCAATTTCATGGCAAAGTTCTTTTTTTAGGTTTGTCAGGTTAGGGTATCATGTTGACCATTCTGCCGCCCGGGGGCAAGGATCCAGTTTAATCTGACTTTTGCCGCCAACCTGGTTTGACGCTATCCGCTGTTGGGATTAGACCTTATAATCTCAACGACTTGTATTCAGATAAGATATCGCACTGGATTAAGATGAAAACAATCGAAGTTGATGACGAACTCTATCAGTATATTGCCAGCCAGACGCGGCATATTGGGGAGAGCGCGTCCGACATTTTACGGCGCATGCTTAAAATTTCCGCCGCCTCACAGCCCACTCCTGTCACTAAAGATGTTGTGTCTCAGCCGAGCGTTGTTGCACAAGTAAAACCTGCCGTCATGCCGGCAAAAGACAAAGTGCGCGCGATGCGCGAGCTGCTGCTGTCCGATGAATATGCAGAGCAGAAAAAGGCGGTTAACCGCTTTATGCTGGTGCTGTCTACACTTTACTCACTGGATAACAACGCATTTGCAGAAGCGACAGAGTCGCTGCACGGTCGCACGCGCGTTTACTTCGCAGGTGACGAGCAGACCCTGCTGCAAAATGGCAACCAAACCAAACCCAAACATGTTCCCGGTACGCCATACTGGGTGATCACCAATACCAATACGGGCCGCAAGTGCAGCATGATCGAACATATCATGCAGTCCATGCAGTTCCCGGCGGAATTGATCGAAAAGGTTTGCGGTACAATTTAACCCTTGCATCAGAAGGACCAGGCAATGGCAAATCACAGCCGTGCAGGACAACCTGCACAACAACGCGATTTGATTAACGTCGCTCAACTGACCGCGCAGTACTACGTGCTGAAGCCGGTGGTGGGCAACGCAGAACACGCAGTGAAGTTTGGTACATCTGGCCACCGCGGCAGCGCGGCGCGCCATAGCTTTAACGAACCGCACATTCTGGCCATTGCTCAGGCCATCGCGGAAGAGCGCGCCAAAAATGGCGTCACCGGTCCGTGCTATGTTGGGAAAGATACCCACGCCCTGTCTGAACCTGCCTTTATCTCCGTGCTGGAAGTACTGGCGGCAAACGGCGTAGACGTGATTGTTCAGGAGAACAACGGTTTCACGCCAACGCCTGCGGTTTCTAACGCTATTCTGGTACATAACAAAAAAGGTGGCGCGCAGGCGGACGGTATTGTGATCACCCCGTCCCACAACCCACCGGAAGATGGCGGCATCAAGTACAACCCACCTAACGGTGGCCCGGCGGATACCAACGTCACGAAAGTGGTGGAAGATCGCGCCAACGCGTTACTGGCTAACGGTCTGAACGGCGTGAAGCGCATCTCGCTGGATGAAGCCATGGCGTCCGGCCACGTGAAAGAGCAGGATCTGGTGCAGCCGTTCGTGGAAGGGCTGGCGGATATCGTCGATATGGCCGCTATCCAGAAAGCCGGTCTGAAGCTGGGCGTGGATCCGCTGGGCGGCTCCGGTATTGAATACTGGAAACGCATTGCCGATCACTACAAGCTGGATCTGACCATCGTGAACGATCACGTCGATCAGACCTTCCGCTTTATGCACCTGGACAAAGACGGCGCGATCCGTATGGACTGCTCCTCCGAATGCGCGATGGCGGGCCTGCTGGCGCTGCGCGACAAGTTCGACCTGGCGTTTGCCAACGACCCGGACTACGACCGCCACGGTATCGTCACCCCCGCTGGGCTGATGAACCCGAACCACTACCTGGCTGTTGCGATTAACTATCTCTTCCAGCACCGTCCGCAGTGGGGCAAAGAGGTTGCGGTGGGTAAAACGCTGGTCTCTTCCGCCATGATTGACCGTGTGGTCGATGCGCTGGGCCGCAAGCTGGTGGAAGTGCCGGTGGGCTTCAAGTGGTTTGTTGATGGTCTGCACGACGGCAGCTTCGGCTTTGGTGGTGAAGAGAGCGCGGGGGCATCCTTCCTGCGCTTCGACGGTACCCCATGGTCAACCGATAAAGACGGCATCATCATGTGCCTGCTGGCGGCGGAAATCACCGCGGTCACCGGTAAGAACCCGCAGGAACATTACAACGACCTGGCGGCACGCTTTGGTGCGCCAAGCTATAACCGTATTCAGGCTGGCGCGACCTCTGCTCAGAAAGCCGCTCTGTCCAAACTCTCTCCGGAGATGGTCAGCGCAAGCACCCTGGCAGGTGACCCGATCACCGCGCGTCTGACGGCGGCACCGGGTAACGGCGCATCGATCGGCGGCCTGAAAGTGATGACCGAAAACGGCTGGTTCGCCGCGCGTCCATCCGGTACGGAAGATGCGTACAAAATCTATTGCGAAAGCTTCCTCGGCGCTGAGCATCGTCAGCAGATTGAGAAAGAAGCGGTAGAGATTGTCAGCGAAGTGCTGAAAAACGCGTAAGTGGTGTCTGGTGCGGGCTGATGCCCTCACCCAGGCCCTCTCCCACAGGGAGAGGGAGAAAACATTGATCTCGTAGGCCCGGTAAGCGTTAGCGCCACCGGGCTTCTTTTTTAACTATGCTTATTCTTCAGTTCAAATCTCGGCGATACCAGACCGTACAGCGTCCAGCCCATAAAGGTCACCATCGCGCCATACAGCATCGCCTCCTGACCGGACGAGTAGAGCGCATAGAAGCTGTAAATCGCCCCAATCAGCGCCACGATATTGGCCGCCCGGGCTTTGCGCGGATCCACCTTCGCCACCTTCTGAATAATCACCAGTGCCGCCATCGACAGAATGTACGGAATGATGTTCGTCACCACCGCCAGGTTGACCAGTACATTAAACTGGCTGTTCAGTGACGGGCTGATGGTCATCAGCGACAAACCGCTCTGGAAAATCACAATCGCCAGCATACCCTGTACCGGCGCATCCGCTTTGGTGACGCGGGAGAAGATTTTCGGGAAATAACCTTCGTCAGCGGAGGATTTGAATACCTGGGCGATGGTGAACTGCCAGCCCAGCAGCGAGCCGCAGCAGGACATCACCATCAGTCCCATGATCACTTTCCCTACCTCTGGCGTAAACATCTGCGCAAACGCCAGCCCGAACGGCGCCGTGGAGTTGGCGAGATCCATGTTGGGCACAATTCCCGCAATCACGTTGGTTGAGACGATATAGATCACCGCCGCCCCCAGCGTCCCGCCGAGTACCGCGATCGGCACGTTCTTTTCCGGGTTTTCCACCACTTCCGCATTCGCACAGGCTGACTCGAGACCGAGGAAAGCCCATAGCGTCATGGCGATCGACGATCCCACGGCGGTGAAGAACGGCACGTGGTGCGGGTTCCAGGAATTGGCGTACAGCGTCGGGCTAAACCAGAACCAGCCGATGATGCACAGACCGACAACCGGAATGATCACGCCCCAGACGGTGATGCTGCTGAGTTGTCCGGTGATGCGCGCGCCGCCAAAGTTGGCGACGGTGCAGATCCACAGCACGCCGATGGTCGCCAGCCCAATCTGCACCGGGGTCAGCGTCGCGCCAAACAGCTCCGTACCGTAACCGACAGCGGAGATGGCAATCGCCACGTTGGCGATCAGCAGCGACACGCCGTAGGTGTAGTTGGCCATAAAGTTGCCCGACTTGCCAAACGCATATTCGGCATAGCCGCCCATGCCGCCAGACTTACGGCTGAACATCCCGCACTTGGCAAACGCCCACGCCAGCGCCATTGAGCCGACTGCCGTTACCAGCCAGGAGATAATCGAAATCGTCCCCACTTCAGCGAGCTTGGTGGGCAGCATGATGATCCCGGACCCCATCATATTCACCATGGTGAGGATAGTGAGTTGTACCACGCCCATCTTGTTGGACTTACTCATAATTTTTCTCCTTTCAGCAGAGACGGCTGAGCGGCGGGGTGTTTAATGACGTAGCAGCGTACCTGTTTGCGCCCGTCACACTCCTCGACGTAAACCCCCTGTAACTCCGGCGCAAAGCCCGGCAGCAGATTGATCCCGTCTTCCAGCGCGGCGAAATAGCGCAGCACGGAACCGCCCCAGACTTCCCCCGGAACCACGCACAACACCCCCGGTGGGTAAGGCAGCGCGCCTTCCGCGGCGATACGGCCTTCCGCGTCGCGCAGTGACACCAGCTCGACCTCACCGCGCAGATAGGCATAGTTCGCCTCCTGCGGGTTCATCATGACGCGCGGGAAGTGAGACTTGCGGAACATCTCTTTCTGCAACTGCTTCACGTTATGGCGGGCGTAGAGGTCGTGCATCTCCTGACAAATCTGACGCAGGGAATAATCCGCATAACGTTCCGGATGTTGCTTATAAAGAGAGGGCAGAACCTCTTTCAGCGGCACATCGCTCTGGAGCAGTTTTTCGAAGCGCACCAGCTGGGCGACGAGCTGCTGCAATTTGCCCATGTCCTCCGCCGGGGTGAGCAGGAACAGAATGGAATTGAGGTCGCATTTTTCCGGCACGATGCCGTTTTCACGCAGGAAGTTGGCGAGGATGGTGGCGGGCACGCCGAAATCATCATACTCGCCGGTGCGGGCGTTGATGCCTGGCGTGGTCAGCAGCAGTTTGCAGGGATCAATAAAATACTGATGCTCGGCATATCCCTCAAAGGCGTGCCAGCGTTCGCCCGGAACGAAATGGAAGAAGCGCAGATCGGTGGCGATCTCCGCCGTATCCCAGCTTTCCCACGGACGGCCATCCACCGTCTCCGGCACGAACGGGCGAATAAACTGACAGTTCTGAAGGATCAGTTTTCGCGCTTCGATACCCGTCACCACGCAGTCCATCCACATGTTGCGCCCACTTTGCCCCTCGTGCATGCGGGCGTTGATATCCAGGGCGGCAAAAAGCGGATAAAACGGGCTGGTGGAGGCGTGCATCATAAAGGCGTTGTTGAGGCGCTTATGCGGAACATAGCGCGGCTGGCCTTTTATGTGGCTGTCCTTCTTATGGATTTGCGAGGTTTGCGAGAAGCCCGCCTGCTGCTTATGCACCGACTGGGTAACCAGAATGCCCGGATCGTTTTCGTTCAGCTCCAGCAGCAGCGGCGAGCAGTCGGCCATCATCGGGATAAACTGCTCGTAACCCACCCAGGCGGAGTCAAACAGGATGTAATCGCACAGGTGACCAATCTTATCCACCACC
>ENA-UOZH01000465-UOZH01000465.1-food-metagenome-genome-assembly--contig:-NODE-465-length-11662-cov-4.405876_pt1 | contig 11662 bp, 12 predicted proteins | sample MGYA00249888_ERZ772728 | MGnify/ENA primary metagenome ERZ772728 (study PRJEB29005, sample SAMN08379450) | food metagenome | isolation source: cheese spiked with Escherichia coli O157 | study: EMG produced...
CCGCGACACCGTAGAGCGCGGCAGCCCAAGCGCCTCCGCCGCTCTGGCGAAACTATGCGTATCCACCACACACATATAGACCTGCATTGATTCCAGCTTATCCATCTTTCTCCGTAAGGCATCTCGTGATTATTCCATTTCTACGAACAGTCTAACTTATCCCCGCGTACTTATCGAATCAGGCTCGTCGGCCTAAGCTTCCTCCAAAGCTCGTAATACCGTGATTAAATGAATAAGGAGTCAAAATGGAAGAGCATAATGTCGCTACAGATGAAAAAGTATTAGTGCTGGGAGCGGGACAACTCGGGGCCGCCGTGCTCGACTCGCTGGTGCCGGCGGTCATTCAACGGAATGGCGCTATCAGCGTTATCGTGTCGCCCGGCTCGTGGGATGCGGGGGGAAATCTGCGGTCCGCGGCTCATCAAAAACTGGCCGACAGGGGGGCGGAATTTATCGCCGTCGACGTTGCATCCAGTACGCCAGCCTCGCTAAAAGACCTCTTTGCGAATTTTGCTACCATCATCAACTGTATGGGATTTGTCGCTGGGGCGGGTACGCAGATAAAAATTACCCGGGCGGCGCTGGAGGCCAGGGTGAAACGCTATTTTCCCTGGCAATTTGGGGTGAATTACGATGCGGTCGGAAAAGGTAGCGGCCAACCCGTGTGGGACGAGCAGTATGACGTCAGAACGTTATTACGCGCTCAGACCGCCACGGAATGGGTGATTATTTCAACCGGCATGTTTACCAGTTTTCTTTTCGAGCCGGCGTTCGATGTGGTCAATTTATCCCAAAATACCCTCAATGCGCTCGGGAGATGGGATACGCAAATCACCGTGACGTCACCTGCGGATATTGGCCGCCTGACCACCGCCATTTATTTGTTTGAACCCCGATTAATCAATGAAGTGGTCTTTGTCGCCGGAGAAACGACCTCTTATGGAAAACTGGCGGACACCGTTGAGCGCGTAACAAAGCGAACCTTTACCCGGCAGGTATTTACCCTGCCCACGCTACTGGAACAGCTGCGTATGAAGCCGGACGATCGGATGCTTCGCTATCGCGTCGCCTTCGCACGCGGAGATGGGATGTGGTGGCCGATGAGTGAAACCTGGAATGTACAAAATAATATTCCAACCCAGGATATTGAATCCTGGCTTAGAAGCGTTATTTAACCCATTTTCTTTCACAGGACATCTTGCGATGAGAATGGCTATCATCAGCACATAAGCCATCCTCATAGTATTAAGTGCGAGCGAGGCTCTTTTGCCCCGCTCTCAGTCCACGGTTAAGGCATCGACCACTTCTGCTACGCTTTTGACGCTGTGGATGTTGCCGATCCCCGTGCCGAGCGAGATATAGCCTTCATCAGCGTTGCCTTCCAGCATGCCGATACGCAAACCGCGTAATCCCCCCATGGCTTCGCCGAGCGCCTCGCGGCTGGCGCCGGCTTTATCCATCGACACCAGTTTTTCGGCCAGCCTGCCCGGCAGCGAGCGATAGTAATGCGGCAGCGTGCGGAAAAGCCGCAAATCAAGGCCATTGGCGGCAATAATTCTATTTTTGACCGAGGCTGGCACTCTGCTTTCTTCCGTCGCGATAAAAACCGAACCGGCAAATATCCCTTCCGCGCCGAGCGCGTGCGCTGCTCTGGCGGTACGATGGTCGGTAATACCGCCCGCGGCCATCACCGGAATGCGCTTCACCGCATCGGCAATCAGCGGCACAATTGAAAAGGTTCCCAGCGCGGTGCCCGGCAATGTCCCTCCTTCATCAAAGCCGGTCGCGACGATGATATCGGCGCCAGCGGCTTCAGCAAGGCGGGTATTTTCAGGCGTCGGATTGATATCACGGTAAATAACAGCAATACCCGCCTCTTTTAATTCGTTGAACAGCGCCGGTATGAGCGCCCCTTCGCCGTAGCCGGTATACACCACGGCCCTGACGCCCTCTTCTTTTATCACCTGCAGAATAGGCGGGGTCCAGATATCATTTTCAGGCGTTGGGATCAGGTTCACGCCGAAAGGCTTTTCGGTCAGCCGTTTGGTTTTGCGGATCTCTTCGCGCATTTTTTCAGCGGTTTCTTCCGGCGTGGAAACCGCGGTCTCAGCGGTTAAACCGGCATTGGGCCCCAGCACGCCAAGCCCGCCGGCATTGCTGACGGCGGCGACTAAACGGGCATCGGTCAGCCACGATAGCGGCCCCTGAATCACCGGTTTTTCTATATTCAGGATCTGACAGATACGGTTATTTTTCATGGTGCAATATCCTTCACAATAGCGCTATGGCGCGGTTCATTTTCTTCGTGGAAGGAGTGTAGGCCGTTACATTATTTAGAAAAATAGCCAAAAAATTTCATCACTATTATAAAATCAGTAACAATAAAATCTCCCGATGTGGGCAAAAGAAGCCAGCTATGCAAATAAATCTCTTTGAATCGATTCGCATTTTTATTGAAATTGTCGAGGCGGGCAGTTTTACTCAGGCGGCGGAGCACCTGCAGATTCATCGTCCCGCCGTTACGAAAGCCTTGCAGCTGCTTGAGCAGCACTGCGGCACGCGTTTGCTGCAGCGAACAACGCGTCGTATTAACCTGACGCCTGACGGGGAAGCGTTTTACCGTCAGAGCAAACCTTTGCTCTCCCAGGCGGATGCGTTGCTGGAATCGTTTAGTACAGACCGGGTATTGCACGGCCAGCTGCGAGTCGACATGCCTGTCGCTTTTGCGACATTATTGGTCGTTCCCCATCTGCCTGATTTTTATCGTCAGCATCCTGGCGTCGAAATCATCCTCAGTAGCTCAGACCGTCGTCAGGATATGCTGCGCGATGGGCTTGACTGCCTGCTGCGGGTGGGAGAACTGGACGACGGGGACTATATCGCCCGCAAGTTGGGCAGCATCAAAATGACGACCTGCGCCAGCCCGGCCTATATTGCGAGCCACGGCGCGCCGCAAACGCTGGAGGATTTGCAGGATCATCAGGCTATCAACTGGGTTAACAGCAGCAGCCGGCAAATTATGCCGTGGACCTTTGCGACGCCAGAAGGTATCGCCGAAATGACGCTTCCCGGTAAGCTGGTCATCGATAACTCTGAAACCTATTTATCGGCAGGCCTGGCGGGGCTGGGATTAGTCCAGGGGATGAACCTGTTTTTACAGCCTTATCTCGACCGCGGCCTTTTGGTGGAAGTCTTACCCGACAATCCCTCCCCCGATCGCAAACTGTCACTCTTGTACCCGCACCGCCATCTCTCACGCAAAGTGCGGGCGTTTACCGAGTGGCTAGAGAGCTTATTACAAAAGGCGCGATGAGACGTTAAACAGTAACGGTAGCGCCTGTCATCAACCAGAACGTGCCCCCGGAGAAGGTTACGCCCCTCAGGATTGACGGCTTAAATTCTCAGGGTATCAATCACCGCCCGCAGCGCGGGCGACACGTTGCGATGGGGATAATAGAGAAAAGAGCCTTCCAGCCGCTGGCTGTAGCGTTGCAAAACTCTGATAAGCGCGCCTCGCTCTAAGTCGTCGGCGACCAGCTCCTGCGGGACATAAGCCAGACCCAGACCCAACCTGGCGGCTTTTGCCTCCATATAGCTATCAGCAAAGGCCCACTGCCCCTGCGGACGGTGGGTGATTTTTTTACCGTCCTGATCGAGCTCCCAGGCGTACAGGCTGCCGTCGCCAAACTGATAGGCGATGCAGGGATGAATCACTAAATCCGCGGGCGTTTGCGGAAAGCCGTAGCGGCGAAAATGCTCGGGCGTGCCGACAACAACCATCTCCATATCGGGCGAAATGCGCACCGCCACCATGCCGCCGCCGACTTCCGGCCCCAGACGCACCCCGGCATCAAACCGCTCCGCGATAATATCGACAAACCGGCTTTCGCTGATCAGTTCCAGGCGGATATCAGGATAGCGTTGTTTAAAGACCGCCAGCTTCGGCAGCAGCACTTTATCAATGGCGTGCTGGCTGGCATTGATGCGGACGGTACCGGACGGGGTATGGCGATAATACGCCAGCGTGGATAGCCCCGAGTCTAACGCATCAAAGCCGGATTCGACGGTTCGATAGAGCTGCTCGCCCGCCTGGGTGAGCGAAAGTTTGCGGGTGGTTCGCACCAGAAGCTGCACGCCCAGCCGCTCTTCCAGTTCACGAACGGAACGGCTGACGCCGGATTGCGCCAGTCCAAGCCGCTGCGCCGCGGCGGTAAAACTGCCCTCCCGCACCACCAGCATAAACAGGTACAGATCGTTATAGTTTTCCCGTTTCGCCATCGTTTCCTTCTCGCCATTCATAACAATATGATATCAATCTTAGCATTATTCACCCTCTAATCAGCACCATTACTGCTAACTATAATCGGCGCATGGCAACAAAACACCGCAGCGTTGCCCGTATGCAACCTGTACCTGGAACCTGTTTTAGGGGAAATATTGATGAAAGCATTCGCCAGAAAACTGACGGCCGCCATGCCTGCCATGCTGCTATGCGCATCATTCAGTGGAGTCACTACCATGAGCTATGCCGATACCATTCATCCAAACGCGCCCGTTTCGATGGTCGAAAAATGGGACAAAACCTTCGCGGAAAGCGCGAAAGTCGATCACCGTAAGGTGAGCTTCCCGAACCGCTACGGAATCACCCTGGTCGGCGATCTCTACATTCCAAAAGATCGCGGCGAGCGTAAGCTGGCGGCGATCGCAGTCAGCGGTCCCTTCGGCGCGGTGAAAGAGCAGTCCAGCGGTCTCTATGCGCAGACCCTGGCGGAACAGGGTTTTGTCACCCTGGCCTTCGATCCTTCTTATACGGGCGAAAGCGGCGGCTATCCGCGTAACGTTGCCTCTGCGGATATCAACACCGAAGATTTCAGCGCGGCGGTCGATTTCTTAGGTCTGCAAAGCGAGGTGGACCGCAACCGTATCGGGCTGCTCGGCATTTGCGGCTGGGGCGGCATGGCGCTAAACGACGCCGCGATGGATACCCGCGTGAAAGCGGTGGCCACCAGCGTCATGTACGACATGAGCCGCGCGATGGGCCATGGCGTTGGCGACGGTAAAGATCGCTATACCACCGCCGATCGCCGCGCCGTATTGCGCTACCTCAACGAACAGCGCTGGAAGGATGCGGAAAACGGCGCCTACGCGCCGGGCGGACATGATATTTACGTCGATGAGAAAGGCAACGCCAGCGCGGGCGATCGTATCTTGCCAGAAACCTTACCCGCCAACCCGAACACGGTTTTGAAAGAGTTTTTTGACTATTACCGGATGCCGCGCGGTTTCCACGCCCGCTCCGTCAACTCAACCGGCGCGTGGAATGCGACCATGCCGCTGTCGTTTATGAATATGCCGCTGCTGAGCTATGCCAATGAAGTCACCATCCCGACGCTGATCGTGACCGGCGAAAAAGCGCATTCCCGCTATTTTGCCGAAGACGCCTTTAAGGCCATCGGCAGCAAAGAGAAAGAGCTGATAATCGTCCCCGGCGCGAACCATGTCGATCTCTATGACAATGCGGCCGGTAAAATTCCGTTTGCCAAATTTGAACAGTTTTTCAAAACCAGCCTGAGATAACGACCGAAAGCCGTCCGATATTCGCGGGCGGCGTTCCATCGCCCGCGCTTTACCTTTATCCACGTTTTCATCAATAGCGTCTGATCCGGCCGCGCCTGAAGCGGGCCGGGAAAATATTCCGGGATGCAGATCATGTCCACACTGAGCCGTACTACCCCCCCCACGCCAGCGCACGCCCACTGGGGCGGCGTATTTGCCATGACGCTGTGCGTTTTTGTCCTCATCGCTTCCGAATTTATGCCGGTCAGCCTGCTGACGCCGATTGCCAGAGATTTAAACGTCACCGAGGGGCTGGCAGGCCAGGGCATTGCGATTTCCGGCGCCCTGGCGGTCCTGACCAGCCTGACTATCGCCAACCTTGCCGGGAGCCTGAATCGTAAATATCTCCTGCTGGGGCTGACGGTTCTGATGGCGGCGTCGGGTTTGATTGTCGCGCTGGCGTCCAGCTATGCGGTTTATATGGCGGGAAGGGCCCTGATTGGTATCGTCATCGGTGGATTCTGGTCGATGTCGGCGGCCACCGCCATCAGGCTGGTGCCGCAGCGCCAGGTTCCCCGCGCGCTGGCGATTTTCAATGGCGGTAACGCGCTGGCGACCGTCGTGGCGGCGCCGCTGGGCAGCTACCTGGGGTCAACCGTCGGCTGGCGCGGCGCCTTTTTATGCCTGGCGCCGCTGGCGATAGCCGCCTTCATCTGGCAGTGCGTCAGCCTGCCCGCGATGGCAAGCGATAACGCGAGCCGGCCGCGCGGCTCCGCGCTTCGCCTGTTCAGAACGCCCATCATCGCTATCGGCCTGCTGGCCTGCGGACTCTTCTTTATGGGGCAGTTTACCCTCTTTACCTACGTGCGGCCGTTTCTGGAAACGGTAACCGGCGTCAGCGCCTCTGGCCTGTCCCTGATTTTGCTCGCGATAGGCATCGCGGGTTTTATCGGCACCCTGGGCGTTTCACCACTCCTCACTGCCCGATTTTATCAGACCTTAATCACCCTCCCCTTACTGATGGCCGCGATTGCCGGAACGTTGCTGCTGGCAGGACACCACGCCTGGGCCGTAGCCATTCTGTTAAGCCTGTGGGGAATGCTGGCGACGGCGGCGCCAACCGGCTGGTGGACGTGGATAGCGCGGACGCTGCCCGACGACGCGGAAGCGGGTGGCGGATTGATGGTCGCCGTGATTCAGCTGTCGATTGCGCTGGGTTCGACGGCAGGAGGCGTGGTATTTGACCGCATGGGGTGGCAAAGCGCTTTTGGATTAAGTGGAATATTGCTGCTTGCCGCGGTCGGAATAACGGCGCTCACCGGCCGCCAGGCGAGGAAGTAGGCTAAGGCCGCGGGTTTTTCTCGCCGCGGGTCGTGCGTATAATGCGGTTTCAATACGCGCTGAAAAACTGCGGCTAAAAATATGAATCTCAATCGGTGTTGTTATTTGCTCCTGATCGCTGCGGCGCTCGGCAGCATTTTTACGTCCTGGCCCTTTGCTATTTGGCTCCTGCTGGTCAACGTCCTGACGCTGGCGATTTACGGCGTGGATAAAATGGCGGCGCGCAGGGCCTGGCGCAGGGTACCGGAGTCCACGTTGCTGGTGTTTGGGTTCGTGGGCGGCTGGGCTGGCGCGATAGCGGGTCAGCAGCTGTTCCGCCACAAAACGCAAAAGCAGCCGTTCAGGACCTGGTTCATCATCAGCGCGATCGCCAGTCTCGTAGGGATGGCAGCGATTTATGTGTTCTCTCCTTTTTCTTTTCACTAAGTTTTGGCGAGGCTAACGGCTTGCAAAAGCGCGGGAATGCACTCAACCCGCCGCTATTCGTAGTATATTGAGAGTATTGTTGATTATCAGGTGTCCCTTATGACCTACTCCATCGGTGAATTTGCGCAGCTTTGCGGCATTAACGCGACGACGCTCCGCGCCTGGCAGCGTCGCTACGGCCTCCTTAAGCCACAGCGCACCGACGGCGGCCATCGCCTGTACAACGATGACGATATCCAGCAGGCGCTTAAAATTCTCGACTGGGTCAAAAAAGGGGTTCCCGTCAGCCAGGTGAAACCCCTGCTGGCGCGTCCCGGCGCGCGGCGGACGAATAACTGGCTCACCTTGCAGGAGAACATGCTCCAGCGCCTGAAAGAGGGGAAAATCGAATCCCTGCGCCAGCTGATTTACGACGCCGGGCGCGAATCCCCTCGCCCCGAGCTGGTCACCGAGGTGCTGCGCCCGCTGCGCAGCCAGGTCTCCGCCAACGTACCGGCAATTATGACGCTGCGCGAAATCCTCGACGGTATCATCATCGCCTACACCTCCTTCTGCCTCGAAGGGGACAAAAAGGCGCCCGGCGATAACTATTTGATCACCGGCTGGCACCTGACAGACGCCTGCGAAATCTGGCTTGAAGCGCTCAAACGCACCGGACAGGGCCACCGCATCGACGTCCTTCCGGCGCCCCCCGCAACCCTGGCGCCGGAGATCCTGCCGGAGCGCAAATGGCTGCTGGTGACGACCGGTAAACTCTCTCCTGCTCGCCAGAAGCAGGTCGAACGCTGGCAGCAGCAGGTGGTCTCTCTGGAGATTGTCGCGCTGTAATTTAGTGCGCCGCGGCTAACACGTCCTTCGTCATATCCCCCGTAAACCGATCCTCTGTACGTAAAATGCGCCCCCCTGTCCGCGTAAGGCGCGGCGGACATACCCTTTCGCCTCTCGTTAAAGCCTCAAAACCTGCGCTGCAAAGATAAAAATAACCATCTGATTTTTAATAAAAATAAAAAATACTCCAACCAAAACTTGGACAAATATTATTAATTGTGTAAGTTTTAAATACGCTATATTGATTCACTCGGGATGTGAGCCATGAGTCCTTCGCCCTCCGTTCTCAGTCGTTTTACTGAGTACTACGCCATGCTGGATACCCAGCCGCCCTCGGCGCTGGCCGCGCTCTATCATGCGAATGCCGTACTGATCGATCCATTTGGCCAGCATCGGGGGCTGTCCGCGATCCAGGGGGTATTTTTCCCATCTGTTAGCCAACGTGGCGCGGTGCCGTTTCGACATCGATACGCCGGTCTGCAACGCTCAGCGGTTTGCCGTCGCCTGGACCATGCACTGGTCGCATCCGCGCCTGGCCGGCGGGAAGGCGTTAGAACTTGCGGGCTGCTCGATGGTTACGGTTGAAGAGGAGCGGATTATTCACCAGCGCGACTACTACGACGCCGGGGAGATGCTGTACGAACATCTTCCCCTGCTAGGCTGGGCGGTACGCGGCGTCAAGCGGAGGGTGCGGACATGATGACGGTGCTTATCACCGGCGCCAGCTCCGGGATTGGCGCCGGACTCGCCAAATCCTTCGCCGCGGACGGCCACCCCGTCATCGCCTGCGGTCGCGATCCGTCGCGTCTGGCGGCGCTACAGCGGCACAGCCCCAACATCAGCCTCCGCTCATTTGATATGACGGACAGGGAGGCCTGTCGCCAGGCGCTCGCGGAGTGCCGGGCCGATCTGATCATTCTCTGCGCCGGGACCTGCGAATACCTCGACCACGGAACGGTAGATGCCGCGCTGGTGGAACGGACGATCGCCACCAACTTTCTCGGGCCGGTGAACTGCCTGGAGGCGCTTCAGCCGCAGCTGTCTGTCGGCAATCGCGTGGTGCTGGTAAGTTCAATGGCGCACTGGCTGCCCTTTCCTCGCGCCGAGGCGTATGGCGCCTCCAAAGCGGCGTTAACCTGGTTTGCCAACAGCCTGCGCCTGGACTGGGAGCCGAAAGGCATTGCCATCACGGTGGTCTCGCCGGGATTCGTCGATACCCCGCTGACGCGCAAAAACGATTTTTCCATGCCCGGCCAGGTGAGCGTGGAGCACGCGGTAAAGGCGATTCGCCGCGGTCTGGCGAAATGTAAAAATCATATCGTCTTCCCGACAGGCTTTGGCATGCTCCTGCGCCTGCTGGCAGGGCTTCCCGAAGGTCTGCAACGCCTACTGTTGCGCAGGATGGTACGCTCATCAATATCGCGATTATTGGCAGCGGCATTGCCGGTCTGACCTGCGCCTGGCGCCTTGCCGGACAACACCAGGTCACCCTGTTCGAAGCGGCATCCACGCCGGGGGGACACACCGCCACGGTGGATATCGCCACGCCGCAGGGCACATGGGCCATCGATACCGGGTTCATCGTTTACAACGATCGCACCTATCCGCGCTTTATGGGGCTGCTCAGCGAGCTGGGACTCAGCGGTCAAAAAACGCAAATGAGCTTCTCGGTACACAACCCGCAGAGCGGGCTGGAGTATAACGGCCACAGCCTGAGCTCGCTTTTCGCCCAGCGGCGCAACCTGGTAAAGCCGGCCTTCTGGGGATTGCTGACGGAGATCGTCCGCTTTAATCGTCAGGCGAAACAGGCTCTGGCGGGGGCGTTCGACCCGGGCGCCACGCTACAGACCTTCCTTGAGCGGCACCGCTTTAGCCCCTTTTTCGCTCGCCATTACATTCTGCCGATGGGCGCCGCGATCTGGTCTTCATCGCTGCAGGAGATGCGCCGCTTCCCGCTGGCGCTGTTTCTGCGCTTTTTTGAAAACCACGGCCTGCTCGATATCCGCCAGCGTCCGCAATGGTACGTGGTGCCCGGCGGCTCGCGCGAATACGTGCGCGCCCTGCTGGCTCAGCGTGGCGATCGCCTGCGCCTTCGCCTCAATGCGCCGGTGCAAAACGTTATCCGTCGCCAGGAGGGCGTCACGCTCCAGCTGGCATCGGGGGAGCAGCATTTCGATCAGGCGATCTTCGCCTGCCACTCGGCCCAGGCGCTGGCCATGCTGGCGGACCCGACCTCCGCCGAACGCGAGATTCTGGGAGATATCGGCTGGCAGCAAAATGAAGTGGTCCTGCATAGCGATCCCCGCTGGCTGCCGACGCGCAAGCGCGCCTGGGCCAGCTGGAACTATCGCCTGAGCGAGCAGGATCAGGCCAGCGCCTGCGTCACCTATAACATGAATATTCTTCAGGGCCTGCCCGCCGACGCCCCACTGTTCTGCGTCACCCTCAATCCGCCAACGCCGGTGGACCCGCGCTTCGTCTGGAAGCGCATGGTCTATGAACATCCGCTGTTTAATCCGCAAAGCTGGTCCGCCCAGATGCGCCGCGAGGAGATTAACGGCCGCCAGCGGAGCTGGTTCTGCGGCGCGTACTGGTATAACGGTTTTCATGAAGATGGCGTGCGCAGCGCCCTCGATGTGGTCAACGGCATCGCGGCGGCGGAGAACTTCTGAAATGAACAGCTGCCTCTATGAGGGCGTATTACGCCACCGCCGTCTCCAGCCGAAGGCGCACCACTTTCGCTATCGCATCTTTATGGCCTGGCTCGACCTGGACGAACTGGATGCGCTCGCGGCCGTCGGCATCCGCCGCAATCGGTTTGCCGCCGCCGCCTTTTACGATGCGGATTATCCGCTGGGCACGCCGTTAAAACAGCAGGTTCTGAACCGCCTGGAAAGCCTGACCGGCTGCCGCCCGGAGGGCCGCGTCATGCTGCTGACCCAGCTGCGCTACCTGGGCTTTCATTTTAATCCGGTCAACTTTTACTACTGCTATGACGGCGCCGGCGCCCTGCGCTGGGTGCTGGCCGAAGTACGCAACACGCCGTGGAATGAGCGTCATTACTACGCGGTAGACGGTCAACGGGCGCGCCCACTGGCGAAAGCGTTTCACGTCTCCCCGTTTAACCCGATGGACATGGTCTACTGCTGGCGCTTTAACAGCCCGGGTAAAACGCTGCACATGCATATTGAGAACCATCAGACCGCCAAAATCTTCGACGCCACGCTGGCCATGAGCCGCGTGCCTTTGACGCGCGCCAGCCTGCGCGGGCTGCTGCTGCGCATTCCGTTGATGACGCTGAAAACCGTCCTCGCGATCTACTGGCAGGCGCTGCGGCTGTGGCTCAAGCGCGTGCCGCTGTATAACCATCCTGTCAGCAGGAGTGAACGCTCATGACCGATCCCGTCTTTGCGCTTGAACCCGATATTCCGCGCAACGTGCGTATCGCGCGCTGGTTGCTCTTTCGTCTGTTGAGCGGCATTCGCGAAGGTTCGCTCACCGTGCGCGAAGG
>ENA-UOZH01000467-UOZH01000467.1-food-metagenome-genome-assembly--contig:-NODE-467-length-11646-cov-4.219912_pt1 | contig 11646 bp, 10 predicted proteins | sample MGYA00249888_ERZ772728 | MGnify/ENA primary metagenome ERZ772728 (study PRJEB29005, sample SAMN08379450) | food metagenome | isolation source: cheese spiked with Escherichia coli O157 | study: EMG produced...
GTGTTTGTGGGTATCTGGCGTAGTGGTATAGTACAGGCGGCGGATCTGGTGGAATATAATGCGCACTACGACCGGGACGGTGAGGGGGCGAAGCTTGCCGCCCGACTGGCCTGGCAAATTGCTCACTGGTGGGCATAACCACATTACAGGAGTCAGCATGTTTTCACGCTCACCGCAGCAACCCTCCAGCCCACCCGCACCTTTTTATGAGAAGGTGAAAAAGGCGATCAGCGAAAAAATTGCTGCCGGCGTCTGGCGTCCGCACGACCGTATTCCCTCCGAAGCTGAACTGGTCGCGCAGTATGGCTTTAGTCGAATGACCATTAACCGGGCGCTGCGGGAACTGACCGATGAAGGGTTGCTGGTGCGTTTGCAGGGTGTCGGAACCTTTGTCGCCGAGCCAAAAGGACAGTCGGCGCTGTTTGAAATCCGCAGCATTGCCGATGAAATTGCCGCCCGCAACCATCAGCACCACTGCGAAGTGCTGGTGCTTGAAGAGACGCAGGCCAGCGCCGAACAGGCCATCGAGCTGAACGTTAAAGAGGGCACCCGGATCTTCCATTCGGTGATGGTGCATTATGAGAACGATATTCCGGTCCAGATTGAAGATCGCTGCGTCAACGCGGAGCGGATCCCGGACTACCTGAACCAGGATTACACCCAAACCACACCGCATGCGTATCTCTCGCTCGTCGCCCCGCTGACGGAAGGGGAGCATATCGTGGAGGCCGTGCGCGCCACGCCTCAGGAGTGCGAGTTGTTACGTATTAAAGAGCACGATCCCTGCCTGCTGATCCGCCGTCGTACCTGGTCGTCCTCGCAAATTGTGTCGCATGCGAAGCTGCTGTTCCCGGGGAATCGTTACCGGTTGCAGGGCCACTTTATGTCATAAGTTTTATAAGCGTGATCGCTAACGCAATATAGCAAAATTGTATCTTTTTTGTTAAATCCGACCTTGTGTGTGCTTGTCTATACAAGTATATCTAAATGCATCACCTGTCCCTTATGAGGAACACACAATGTCGTCAGATAAATACCGCAAGCAGGATGTCCGCGCCGCGCGCGGCACCACGCTCACCGCAAAAAGCTGGCTTACCGAAGCACCGCTGCGCATGTTGATGAACAACCTTGATCCTGAGGTAGCAGAGAATCCCCATGAGCTGGTGGTCTACGGCGGCATTGGCCGCGCCGCGCGCAACTGGGCGTGCTATGACGCGATTGTTGAGTCTTTGACGAATCTCGAAAACGACGAAACGCTGCTGGTGCAATCCGGCAAACCGGTTGGCGTATTCAAAACCCATAAAAATGCGCCCCGTGTGCTGATTGCCAACTCCAACCTGGTGCCGCACTGGGCGACGTGGGAACACTTCAACGAGCTGGACGCAAAAGGGCTGGCCATGTATGGCCAGATGACCGCGGGCAGCTGGATCTACATCGGCAGCCAGGGGATTGTGCAGGGCACCTATGAAACCTTCGTGGAAGCGGGCCGACAGCACTATAACGGCTCACTGAAAGGCCGCTGGGTGCTAACCGCCGGACTGGGCGGCATGGGCGGCGCGCAGCCGCTGGCCGCGACGCTGGCCGGCGCGTGCTCCCTGAACATTGAGTGCCAGCAGAGCCGCATCGATTTCCGTCTGCGTACCCGCTATGTTGATGAACAGGCCGACAACCTCGATGACGCGCTGGCGCGCATCAAAAAGTACACCGCTGAAGGCAAAGCCGTGTCGGTTGCCCTGTGCGGCAACGCGGCGGATATTCTGCCGGAACTGGTGGCGCGCGGCGTGCGTCCGGATCTGGTCACCGACCAGACCAGCGCTCACGATCCGCTCCACGGCTATCTGCCAAAAGGCTGGACGTGGGAAGACTACCAGCAAAAAGCGGAAACCGATCCTGAGGGCACGGTACTGGCGGCTAAACGCGCCATGGCGGAACACGTCTCCGCGATGCTCGCCTTCAGTAAGATGGGGATTCCGACCTTTGATTACGGGAATAACATCCGCCAGATGGCGAAAGAGATGGGGGTGAATAACGCCTTTGACTTCCCCGGCTTCGTGCCCGCCTATATTCGTCCGCTGTTCTGCCGCGGCATCGGGCCGTTCCGCTGGGTTGCCCTGTCCGGCGACCCGGAGGATATCTACAAAACCGACGCCAGAGTGAAAGAGATTGTCGCCGACGACGAACACCTGCATCGCTGGCTGGATATGGCGCGCGAGCGCATTAACTTCCAGGGCCTGCCGGCGCGTATCTGCTGGGTCGGGCTGGAGTGGCGGCAAAAACTCGGCCTCGCCTTTAACGAAATGGTGCGCAGCGGCGAAGTCTCCGCGCCGATCGTCATTGGCCGCGACCACCTGGACTCCGGCTCTGTCGCCAGTCCGAACCGTGAAACCGAAGCCATGCGCGACGGCTCGGATGCGGTCTCCGACTGGCCGCTGCTGAATGCCCTGCTGAACACCGCCAGTGGCGCAACCTGGGTGTCGCTGCACCACGGCGGCGGCGTCGGGATGGGCTTCTCCCAGCACTCCGGGATGGTCATCGTCTGTGACGGTACCGACGAAGCGGCGGCACGTATTGCTCGCGTGCTGCATAACGACCCGGCAACCGGCGTGATGCGCCACGCGGATGCGGGTTACGAGATTGCCATTGATTGTGCCAAAGAGCACGGCCTGAACCTGCCGATGATCCCCGCCACACAAGGAAAGCCTGCATGAACGCGTTAACACTTACTCCCGGCTCTTTGTCGCTCAAACAGCTGCGTCACGTCTGGCGTCAGCCGGTGACACTCGCCCTTGATGAAAGCGCCCACCGTGCCATTAATGACAGCGTGGCCTGCGTGGAGGCGATGGTAGCGGAGGGGCGCACCGCCTACGGCATCAATACCGGGTTTGGCCTGCTGGCGCAGACCCGCATTGCCACGCACGATCTGGAGAATTTACAACGTTCGCTGGTGTTGTCGCACGCGGCGGGGGTTGGCCAGCCGCTGGACGATGAGATCGTCCGCCTGATGATGGTGTTGAAAATCAACAGCCTGGCGCGTGGGTTTTCCGGCATTCGTCTGAGCGTGATCCAGGCGCTGATGGCGCTGGTGAATGCTGAAGTTTATCCGTGGATCCCGGCGAAGGGCTCCGTCGGAGCTTCCGGCGATCTGGCACCGCTGGCGCATATGTCGCTGCTCCTGCTGGGTGAAGGCAAGGCGCGCTGGCAAGGGGAGTGGCTGCCTGCGAAAGAGGCGCTGAAAAAAGCCGGCTTAGCGCCGATCACCCTCGCGGCAAAAGAAGGGCTGGCGCTGCTCAACGGTACGCAGGCGTCGACGGCCTTTGCGCTGCGCGGCCTGTTTGAAGCGGAAGATCTGTTCGCCTCCGCGGTGGTGTGTGGTGCGCTGACCACTGAAGCGGTGCTCGGCTCGCGTCGTCCGTTCGATGCCCGCATCCACGAGGTGCGCGGCCAGCGTGGTCAGATTGATGCCGCAGCCATGTACCGCCACGTACTTACCGATACCAGCGACATTGCCGATTCGCATCATAACTGCGAGAAGGTGCAGGATCCGTATTCTCTGCGCTGCCAGCCGCAGGTGATGGGCGCATGCCTGACGCAGCTTCGCCAGGCGGCAGAAGTGCTGCTGGTGGAGGCCAATGCGGTGTCCGACAACCCACTGGTGTTTGCTCAGGAAAACGAGGTGGTCTCCGGCGGCAACTTCCACGCCGAGCCGGTGGCGATGGCCGCAGATAATATCGCGCTGGCGATTGCCGAAATCGGAGCCTTGTCCGAGCGTCGAATCGCACTAATGATGGATAAACACATGTCCCAGCTGCCGCCATTCCTGGTGCGCAACGGCGGCGTGAACTCGGGCTTTATGATCGCCCAGGTCACCGCCGCAGCACTGGCAAGCGAAAACAAAGCCCTGTCGCATCCGCACAGCGTGGACAGCCTGCCAACGTCAGCAAATCAGGAAGATCACGTTTCGATGGCCCCGGCTGCCGGGCGTCGACTGTGGGAGATGGCCTCCAACACCCGCGGCGTGCTGGCGGTGGAATGGCTGGCGGCGTGTCAGGGTATTGATTTACGCGAAGGGCTAAAATCCAGCCCGCTGCTGGAGCAGGCGCGTCATACGCTGCGCGAGCACGTTACGCACTACGATGAGGACCGCTTCTTTGCGCCGGATATTGATAAGGCGATACAGCTTCTGGAAGAAGAAACCCTTGCAGGACTGCTACCTTCCGTGCTGTGATTTTTTTGCCCGGTGGCGCTGCGCTTACCGGGCCTACGAATACGAAATGTAGTCCGGGTAAGGCGTAGCCGCCACCCGGCTTTTTTTATGAATACATCGCCGTAATCGACGCGCTGCCCAGCGAATGGAAATGGACGTTAAAGCCTACCATTGCCCCGCTCGCCCCTTCGTCAACCTCAATCTTGTCCACATCCAGCGCGTGCACCGTGAAGATATAGCGGTGCGTTTCCCCTTTTGGCGGCGCCGCGCCGCCGTAGCCCGCTTTGCCAAAGTCCGTGCGGGTCTGAATCGCACCGTCGGGCAGGGCAACCAGATCGGAACCGGAACCCTGCGGCAGCACGCGGGTGTCGGCGGGCAGGTTTGCCACGATCCAGTGCCACCAGCCCGAGCCGGTTGGCGCATCCGGATCGTAGCAGGTCACGACAAAACTTTTGGTTCCCGCTGGTACATCGTCCCACGCCAGATGGGGAGAGATATTATCTCCCTGATAACCCATCCCGTTAAACACGTGACGTTCCGGCAGCTTTTCGCCGTCGCGCAAATCTTTACTGATGATTTTCATCCTATTTCCCTCGTTACTCACTCATTCAGAAAGTGTAACGCATGGGGTTAAATCGTGAAATGCGCTGATATGTTAACGGCTTTAACCACTGCCCCGGTCAGCTTGTGGAGCTGATCCGGAGAAATGCTGTACGGCGGCATGAGGTAAATCAGCTTACCGAAAGGTCGCACCCAAACGCCCTGGTCAACGAAGAAGCGCTGCAACGCGGCCATGTTCACCGGATGCGTTGTCTCGATCACCCCGATGGCGCCCAGCACGCGGACGTCCGCGACGTATTCCGCATCCGCCGCCACGCTTAGCTGCTGCTTCAGCTGCGCCTCAATCGCCGCCACCTGCGTCTGCCACTCGCCGCTCTCCAGAATGGCGAGGCTTTCGCTTGCCACTGCGCAGGCCAGCGGGTTGCCCATAAACGTCGGGCCGTGCATAAAGCAGCCCGCGTCGCCGTCGCTGATGGTGTCGGCAACCTGGCGGGTGGTGAGCGTGGCGGAGAGCGTCATGGTGCCGCCGGTGAGCGCTTTCCCCAGGCACAGAATATCCGGCGCGATCCCCGCATGCTCGCAGGCAAACAGCTTCCCGGTACGACCAAAGCCGGTGGCGATCTCATCGGCAATCAGCAAAATCCCTTCGCGGTCGCACATCTTCCGAATGCGCTTCAGCCACTCGGGGTGATACATCCGCATTCCGCCCGCGCCCTGCACAATCGGTTCGAGAATAACGGCGGCAATCTCGTGGCGATGGGCCGCCATCAACCGCGCGAAGCCCACCATGTCCATCTCGTCCCATTCGCCGTCAAAACGGCTTTGCGGTGCCGGGGCAAAGAGGTTCTCTGGCAGATAGCCCTTCCACAGGCTGTGCATTGAGTTATCCGGATCGCACACCGACATCGCCCCGAAGGTGTCGCCGTGATAGCCGTTGCGGAAGGTGAGGAACCGCTGGCGCGTTTCGCCCTTCGCATGCCAGTACTGCAACGCCATTTTCATCGCCACTTCCACGGCCACCGAGCCGGAATCAGCCAGGAAAACACACTCCAGCGATTCAGGCGTCATCGCTACCAGGCGACGGCATAAATCCACCGCGGGCTGATGCGTGATCCCGCCAAACATCACGTGTGACATCTGGTCAATCTGCGCTTTCATCGCCGCGTTCAGACGCGGGTGGTTGTAGCCATGGATGGCCGCCCACCAGGAGGACATCCCGTCGACGAGCTGTTCACCGCTGGCAAGGTGCAGCTCGCAGCCGTGGGCCGAGGCCATCGGATAGACGGGAAGAGGGCGGGTGGTGGAGGTGTAAGGGTGCCAGATATGCTGCTTGTCGAAGGCGAGATCGTCCTGGGTCATAATCGACTTGTAAACCATTTTGAAAAGTTTTAGGTTTACAAGTATAAACCGAACCGACAATTAACAAAACCCTTTGGAGAAGCCCGATGGCTCACCACGCACGCTGGACGATGTCGCAAGTCACTGAATTATTCAACAAACCTTTCCTGGAGCTCATGTTTGAAGCGCAACAGGTGCACCGCCAGCACTTCGATCCGCGTCATGTTCAGGTCAGCACGCTGCTGTCGATTAAAACCGGGGCTTGCCCGGAAGACTGCAAATATTGCCCGCAAAGCGCGCGCTATAAAACCGGTCTCGAATCCGAGCGCCTGATGGAAGTCGAGCAGGTGCTCGACTCCGCGCGCAAGGCCAAAAACGCTGGCTCAACCCGCTTCTGCATGGGCGCGGCGTGGAAAAACCCCCATGACCGCGACATGCCCTATCTGGAGCAGATGGTGAAGGGGGTGAAGGAGATGGGGCTTGAAGCCTGCATGACCCTGGGTACGCTAAACGAGGAGCAGGCGCAGCGCCTCTCGGCGGCAGGGCTGGATTACTACAATCACAACCTCGATACCTCGCCGGAATTCTACGGCAACATCATCACCACGCGCACCTATCAGGAGCGTCTGGACACGCTGGATAAAGTGCGTGATGCGGGGATCAAGGTCTGTTCCGGCGGGATCGTGGGACTGGGCGAAACGGTAAAAGATCGTGCCGGCCTGCTGTTACAGCTGGCGAACCTGCCGACCCCGCCGGAAAGCGTGCCCATCAACATGCTGGTGAAGGTAAAAGGTACGCCGCTGGCGGATAATGAGGACGTGGATGCCTTCGATTTCATCCGCACCATCGCGGTGGCGCGCATCATGATGCCAACCTCTTACGTTCGCCTCTCTGCCGGTCGCGAGCAGATGAGCGAGCAGACCCAGGCGATGTGCTTTATGGCCGGGGCCAACTCCATCTTCTACGGTTGCAAACTGCTGACCACACCAAACCCGGAAGAGGACAAAGACGTTCAGCTGTTCCGCAAGCTGGGGCTGAACCCACACCAGACCGGGGTACAGGCGGGGGATAACGAGCAACAGCAGCAGCTGGAGCAGCAGATTTTCAACGCCGACACTGACCAGTTCTACAACGCGGCAGCCGTATGACCTGGCAGGCACGTATCAGGACCGCGCTCGACGAGCGGCGGGCGGCGGATGCATTTCGGGTACGCAGGGTAGTGGAAAACGGTGCAGGCCGTTTTCTCACCCGGGAAGGAGAGCGGTTCTGTAATTTCTCCAGCAACGATTATCTGGGCCTGAGCCAGCACCCACAGATCGTTCGTGCCTGGCAGCAGGGCGCGGATCGTTACGGCGTGGGCAGCGGTGGCTCCGGGCACGTCAGCGGCTACACCACGGCCCATCAGGCGCTGGAGGAAGCGTTGGCCGACTGGCTGGGCTACCCGCGGGCGCTGCTGTTTATCTCCGGTTTTGCCGCGAATCAGGCGGTGATTGCCGCCCTGATGGGCAAAGACGACCGCATCATCGCGGACCGCCTGAGCCACGCCTCCCTGCTTGAAGCCGCCAGTCTCAGCCCGGCACAGCTGCGGCGTTTTGCCCATAACGATGCCTCTCAGCTGAACGTCCTGCTGGGTAAACCCTGTTCAGGGCTTCAGCTGGCGGTCACGGAAGGGGTATTCAGCATGGACGGCGACAGCGCGCCCCTGGCCGCGTTGCACGACGCCGCAAAACAGCAAAACGCCTGGCTGCTGGTCGACGATGCCCACGGCATTGGCGTCACCGGCGAGGAGGGGCGCGGAAGCGCTTATCAGCAGGGCGTCAGGCCGGAACTGCTGGTGGTCACCTTCGGCAAAGGCTTCGGCGTCAGCGGTGCCGCGGTGTTGTGCAGCGAGCCGGTGGCCGACTACCTGGTGCAGTTCGCCCGGCACCTGATCTACAGCACCAGCATGCCCCCGGCGCAGGCCGTGGCACTCTCAGCGTCGCTTGCGGTGATCCGCGGCGAAGACGGCGCTGAACGCCGGGCTCGCCTGGGCGACCATATACAGCGTTTTCGCCGGGGGGTAAGCGAACTGCCTTACCGGCTTACCGACTCGCACAGCGCCATTCAGCCCGTGATTGTGGGTGAAAACCATCGGGCGCTGATGCTGGCACAGGCGCTACGAGAACGCGGGCAGTGGGTCACGGCGATCCGCCCACCCACCGTGCCGCCAGGCACCGCGCGCTTGCGTCTGACGCTTACGGCAGCGCACGAGCCGCAGGATATCGATACGCTTCTGGAGGCACTATATGTCTCCCGTCAATAAACAGGCCGTTGCCGCCGCGTTTGGCCGGGCAGCGCAAAGCTATTCACAGCACGATGAGCTGCAACGCCTGAGCGCGCGCGGGCTGCTGGCCGCGCTCGGTGAGGGGCGTTTTGCGCAGGTGCTCGACGCTGGCTGCGGGCCAGGCGGCAATAGCCGCTACTGGCGCGCAACGGGTAGCCACGTCACGGCGCTGGATTTATCCGCGCAGATGCTGGATGAGGCCCGCCAACAGCAGTCAGCAGACCGTTATCTGGTGGCCGATATCGAGGCCATCCCGCTGGAGGATGCGCTGTTTGACCTCGTCTGGAGCCATCTGGCGGTGCAGTGGTGCGCCAGCCTGCCGCAGGCCTTACGCGAGCTATACCGCGTGGCGCGGCCCGGCGGAGCAGTGGCCTTTACCACCCTGCTGGAAAGTTCGTTGCCGGAGCTGAATCAGGCGTGGAGGGCGGTGGATGCGCAGCCGCATGCCAACCGGTTTCTCTCGCACGAACAGGTCACTCAGGCGCTGGCAGGCTGGCGCTATCGCAGCGTAGTCCAGACCGTCACCCTCGAATTTAGCGATGCGTTAAGCGCCATGCGTTCTCTTAAGGGCATAGGCGCGACGCACCTGCACGCCGGTCGGGAGAAGAAACCCCTTACCCGCGGACAACTCCAGCGTCTCGGGCTGGCCTGGCCGCAGGATCGGGGCCGGTTCCCGCTCTCTTATCATCTTTTTCATGGGATTATTGAACGTGACTGAACGTTATTTTGTTACCGGTACGGACACCGAAGTCGGTAAAACGGTTGCCAGCGCCGCGCTGTTGCAGGCGGCGCGTCTGCTGGGGAAAACAACGGCCGGGTATAAGCCCGTAGCCTCCGGCAGCGAGATGACGCCGGAAGGCTTACGCAATACTGATGCGCTGGCGCTACAGCGTAACAGCAGCCTTGCGCTGGCCTATTCTGCGGTGAACCCCTATACCTTTGCTGAACCCACCTCGCCGCACATCGTCAGCGCCGATGAAGATCGTCCGATTGATTTTTCGGTGCTCTCTTCCGGATTACGCGACCTGGAAACGCAGGCCGACTGGGTGCTGGTGGAGGGGGCTGGCGGCTGGTTTACCCCGCTGTCCGACGAGCAGACATTTGCTGACTGGGTGCGGGCCGAACAGCTTCCGGTCATTCTGGTGGTGGGGGTGAAGCTTGGCTGTATCAATCACGCCATGCTGACCGCTCAGGCCGTGCAGCAGGCCGGGTTGCGTCTGGCAGGGTGGATTGCCAATGACGTGGTTGCGCCGGGTAAACGTCATGCTGAGTATCTGGCGACGCTGAAGCGGGTGCTGCCTGCGCCGTTTCTCGGTGAGATCCCGTGGCTTGCCGACGGCGCAGAGCAGGCGGAAACCGGACGCTATCTTGACCTCAGCGCCTTATGTCCCGCGCCATCCAGTGCGCAATAAGGTCGTCATCCAGCTCGTTAACGTGGCCCTGTGCCACGTTACGCCCGCGATAGAGCATGCAGAAACGATCCGCTACCCGGCGGATAAACGACAGCTGTTGCTCCGCTAACAGCACCGTCATTCCCAGCTCCCGATTCAACCGTACCAGCAGTTGACCCAGCCTGCGGGCGAAGCCTTGCCCTGCGCCATACATGGGCTCATCCAGAATCAACACGCGCGGGCGATTAACCAGCGCACTGGCGAGGGCCAGCTGATACTGGTCGTCGGGGGACAGCGCAGAGGCACGGCTCTGTCGCAGCGGATAGAGTTCCGGAAACAGGGCGTACACGTCATTTTTTGATGTCGGGTCGGATTTCCCCGTCGCCCGCATAGCGATATGCAGATTTTCATCGACGGTCAGCTGGGAAAATATCCGCCGATCCTGCGGGACGTAGCCTATCGTTGGCGGCGCCGTGAATGCTGACGCAGGGCTGAGCAAATTACGCGGTGGCGCGCCAGCCTCATGCCATATGATGGTGCCGCTCTCAACGGGCACCTTTCCGGTAATGCAGTTCATGAGCGTGGATTTACCCATGCCAGGCAGGCCAACAATGCCCGTACAGATGCCTTGCGGGAAATCGATATTCACGTTCCATAGCGTATGTTGGCTTCCGTAAAACTGATTTACAGCACGCAGACTCAACATCTTTCTCTCCTTAAAAATGTGTGGGGTAATGCTCAGGCTGATATCTGCAAAACGCCTGCCAGAAACAAAATAATGATTAAAAAAGAGCCATTTTTAGGAATAACCCACTGCTAAAAGCTTAACGTTTGTTCGAATTGCACGCTCCCGGTGCCGTGCGTGTCGAATCGTGGTGCAGGGAAAATGACGGAATTGTGATTAAGATCTCGCCGGTTACTTATGAAAAAATGAACGTTTTCCAGGCAAAAAAGAGTGATAAAAATTTTTTACTGCCGCTTCGTGGGAAAAACCGGGAATTTGCTGGAGTGCATGCTGTACGGGCTGGAGGCAGTTATCCACTATTCCTGTGGATAACCTTGTGCATTAGAGTTAGAAAACACGCGATAAGCGAGAGAATACGCGGGTTACGCCCAAATTGATGCGAAACGCGGCTTTAGGAAATAGTCTATATTTTTTAACGAATTAGATAAAAGCAATTCCCTCAGCGCCAGCGACACCTGTTGCCATAAAACTTTCATAACCGCCCTTGACAAATGTTAAAAAAGTAATAGTTCTGGGGATAACCCCCTGAGGCTGGTGTTTTATATTGTCACAGTCGAAATTTAGCTCGCGAACGCACTAATCCTCTCTGCGCTACGCTAAATATCCTGACACGCTACTGGTTTTCCATCCAGTGTTTTTTACTGGCAATCCTGGCCACAACGAGTAAAATTACTCACCTGCCGCTTATTCTGTCATCAGGTCGTCGCCCATGAGTAAACCGTTCAAATTGAATTCTGCTTTCCGTCCTTCCGGGGATCAGCCCGAGGCCATTCGTCGCCTGGAAGAGGGGCTGGAAGACGGGCTGGCGCACCAGACCCTGCTGGGGGTAACCGGTTCGGGTAAAACCTTCACTATTGCCAACGTCATTGCCGATCTTCAGCGTCCTACGATGGTTCTCGCGCCGAACAAAACGCTGGCGGCGCAGCTGTATGGTGAGATGAAAGAGTTCTTCCCGGAAAACGCGGTGGAGTATTTCGTCTCCTACTACGACTACTATCAGCCGGAAGCCTATGTACCGAGTTCCGACACCTTCATTGAGAAAGATGCCTCGGTTAACGAACATATTGAGCAGATGCGTTTGTCC
>ENA-UOZH01000486-UOZH01000486.1-food-metagenome-genome-assembly--contig:-NODE-486-length-11396-cov-5.155189_pt1 | contig 11396 bp, 10 predicted proteins | sample MGYA00249888_ERZ772728 | MGnify/ENA primary metagenome ERZ772728 (study PRJEB29005, sample SAMN08379450) | food metagenome | isolation source: cheese spiked with Escherichia coli O157 | study: EMG produced...
AAACTGCTGTTCTGGCTCAACGGCGGCCAGCCAGACGCGGCCTTCATCGGCCACCATCCCAACCTGCAAATTGCTTGCTTCCAGGCGAACAATCGCCCCGAGAGGTGGCGCTCCTGATGACATTCTCAGAACGCCTGTCACGTCCTTACCTGCGCGCGTGGCAATCTGACGATAACCAATGGCTCCCTCAGTCCAGGTTGAGGTCACGACGCGGTTGTCTACGTCCACGCCATCAGGGAGGTTGTTCAGATTGACCTGCACGCTGGAGGGGGAATAGCTGGAGAATGACGGTAAAACGCCGATGCCAAAACGGTTGGTCTCATCTCGCGACATGTTCAGCGGGATATTGCCTACCCCGTCGGTGCTGACCATCACACGAGGTTCATTACCGTAGCTGCGCCGGTGCAGCGCGGCGCCTTTCGCCGTTGAGGTGAAGGAACCACTCCAGCTCGCGCTGAGGGAGTTATATTCGTCAACTTTATAGCTGCCTGAGAGATTGAGATCGCCGTACGTAGAATAATGCTGATAATTCCCGCTGACCTGCGCGCCGGAATCTGGCTTCCCGCTCTCCGCGCCTGCGGAAACGCCCCAGGTATTATTGCGATCCGACGTGTCATACCACGACACGTTATGACTCAGCGCTTCGCTGTTACGCAGGTCATAGTTAAGACGATGATCGGGATCGAGCGGTACGCTGAGCGAGAGATAGAACTGAGTATCGTCACTTTCGTCTTCCTCATCGTAATGCGTTTTACTCCAGGACAGGGTTACGCCGAGGTTCTTCCAGCGGCCCATATCAAAGTTGTAGCCCGCCGTGATGCTGCCGGTCGTGGAAGGTGAATCATTCCACCATGTCTGACGCAGCATGTTGACATACAGGTTCAGGGATAACGCTGAAATGTACTGGCTTGCCGTCACGCTCAGGGTTTGTTTCTCCGACTGGCGGTCACCGTCGTCATAATCAAGGTAGCGGGCGTAGCTCAAAAACTGGGGGTCTGAGTAGCGGTAGCTGGCAAGCGTAAGCTGACTGCCGGTGGTATCGAAACGCTTGCTGTAGTTAATGCGATAGCTGTAACCCGTCTGACTGCGCTGGTGTGGCAGCTGGCTGGTGGCCTGCGTGACGTCAAAAGAGAGCGCCCCCAGCCAGGCCATATTCTGGCCGATCCCGGCAGCGACGGAACGATAACCGTCGCCATCAGTCAGCGTGCCGCCATACAGGGAGGTGTGTGACAGCATGCCCCAGGAAAATTCGCCGCTCATGAAGGCGTTATCTTCAACGTCATGGGAGGCACCCTGGCGCGCTTTACCCGCCGCGAACTTGTAGCGAACCTGACCCTTGCGCGTTAAAAACGGCACGGACTCGGCAGAGACCTGGAAGGTGCTGACGCGGCCGTCCTCTTCCGTGACTTTGACGTCCAGCGTGCCCTGAACCGACTGGTTAAGATCCTGAATAACAAACGGGCCTGGTGGCACTTTACTTTGGTAAATCACGCGATCGGCAAGGCTTACGGTCACCGTGGCGTTGGTTTGCGCTATCCCGGTAATCTGCGGGGCATAGCCGCGCAGCGACCATGGCAGCATACGTTCTTCGCTGATTAGCGATGCGCCGGTATAGGTAAAGGCGTCAAAAATTGCGGACTGGAAATCCGTTTCACCCAGCGTCAGTTTCGCTCCGATTGAGGGCAGAGGGCGGAACATATATACGCGTGAAAAACGGCCATCCTGCTCTGAGCCTGCTTCAGTATCGCTTCGCGTGTACTGGTAATCGCTTCGCAGGCGCCACGCGCCCATGTTCGCACCGACGGTGCCATAGGTATTGGCGTTGTTATTGCTGCTGCCGCTATTGGGCTGATAATGGCTGGCAAAAAGATTGTAATCCAGCAGTACGCCCGGCACGCCGTTGTCCCAGGTGGATGGCGGCATCCAGTCCACCGCACGGTATTGCAGCCACGCCTGGGGGATCGTCACATTCAGGGATTGTCTATCTTGCTCAAACGTAAATCTGATGTCTGGTCTGGCGGCGAAATCAACGCATCCCTCTTTTTCTGGCAAAGCGTGACGAACCTCATCCTGTAACGCAAATGTATCGGCCAGTTCGGGAGGAATACACACTTGAACTGCATTATTTATTTCTCTCCAGCGAAGGAGCCAGCCATTTGCCAGCGGAATATCATTAACTGAAACGGTAACGAAATAGCTTCCCGGCGTAACCGATATTTGATCTTTAAAACGTGATAAATCGACGCTGCCGCGCTGATCTTTATCAATGGCATTTATATTAAATTCAGTGGCAGAGGTAAGTCTCGTCATTAACAGGGATGCAATGATGATTATCCATTGTAATTTGTATGTCATCATCCTGTTACTCGAATATATAAAGGATGCCGACCGGCATGAATTACCAGTCGGCTAATACTGTTACGTAACAGAATTATTTGTACAACAGGACGTAGTTAGCCGTGGCTTCAACCTGGCCTGCCGTCGCAGTTTTACCCGTGGGGACTTCCATAACCGCTTTGAAATGCAGCGTCTGGGTGGTTGATCCTGCCAGCAACTCAACCTCGTTGGATTCTCCCAGCGTGATAGCAGCCTCCGCATTATCCAGCAGACGTACACCCACGTTCTGCGCACCACTTGCATAGGTGTTACTCATCAGGCTGGTGTCTGTCGCGTCTGTCGCTGCGCTGGTGAAGGTGACATCCACTTTGGTAATTGGCGTGTCGGTTTCGTCTGCCGGATCGTCAAGCTGGCAGTTTTCCAGATTAATATCGACCGGAACCGGCGTGGATTTTTTGTTGGCGTTGATAACGGCCGTAGTCACTTCACCCAGATCGACTTCTTTATCAACGCTGTCTGGTGCGATGCTGCACGGTGCGTCAATAACAACACCTTTGAATTTGATTTTGCCAGAGCCTTGATCTTCAGCAAAAGCAGAACCCGACACAATGCCAGCCATAGCCGCTGCTAACAGTAATTTCTTACCCATATACATGGAAATATCCTTTTTCAAAGTGATTCATAATGTGAATATTAATTTCAGAATACTTGCAAAGTATACGGATTGGGGTGGGAATACGCGATTAACGTGACTTAAATATATTTGTAGGTGCTTTTAATTAATATTTCCAAGCTATCTTAAGAGGCGTCTTTTTTTGAAATTCTAATGGGTTTATATTTGGTGAGTTATTATAGGATAAATATATAGGATTGTTATTTTAAATAGTATAATGCCTCCGTATGAAACGGAGGCATTAATTCTTAACCAATACCTGCCGTTTGTAGCAGAACCAGACTCATCCCCATCACTGACATTCCACACAGCACGCCGTAGCTTGGGTTATTGTTGGGATCGATCTCCTTTGCCAGCGGCATCAGCTCATCGACAGATAGCGCGACCATAATCCCGGCCACGGCAGCCATAATTGCAGCCATTACAACCGGGGATACGAGGCTACCGAGGATCAGCCACGCCAGCACGCCGCCGAGAATTTCAGCCATCCCGGAGATACCCGCCCAAAAGACAGCTGTACGTTTTGAACCCGTGGCGGCATAAACGGGCCCGGCAACGGCAAGTCCTTCAGGAACATTGTGCAAAGCAACGGCCAGCGCGACACCAAAACCCATTTCCAGGTTGCTGCTGGCCGTGACATAGGTGGCGATACCTTCCGGAAAGTTATGCAGGCTGATACCCAGCGTCAGCAGAATGGCCGTGCGTTTGATATTGCCAGGGATGGGGGCAACGCTTTTTTGCATTAGATCCTGCGGGTGCGCGTGAGGAAGGATACGGTCGAGTGCAAAATAACCCAGCAGGCCAATGATAAACATGCCATAGCCCAGAACAGGCGACATCCCTTCGGCGTGAAGCGCGGCGGGCAGCATCTCCATCAGCGAGATAAGCAGCATAATCCCGGCGGCGAAACCCAGCGAGAAGGCCAGCAGGCGATTAGAGGGTTTTTGACCGAGTACCCCAAGGAACGCACCGATAAAGGTCGCGGCGCCCGCAAGTAAGGTCAAAATCAAAGGTACTGACATGCATTCTCCTTAAGCGATATCTGGCATTCAAATTTCCTGATGATGATCTTCACGGTTATCTACGTTCATCTTCACCTGAATGCGCGTAATGTAGGCCCATCACTTTGTCACTTCCTCTAAGGATATCACCATGTCTCCTTCTCGTATGCCAGCACTGTTTTTAGGCCATGGCAGCCCCATGAACGTTCTGGAAGATAACGTCTATACCCGCGCCTGGTGTCAACTGGGTAAGACGTTACCGCGTCCGAAGGCAATTGTGGTGGTCTCTGCGCACTGGTTTACCCGGGGTACCGGCGTGACGGCCATGGAAGCGCCAAAAACGATCCATGATTTTGGCGGTTTTCCGCAGGCGCTGTACGATACGCATTATCCGGCCCCCGGTTCGCCTGAGCTGGCGCAAACGCTGGTGGATTTGCTGGCACCTTTCCCGGTCACCCTGGATAAAGAGGCCTGGGGCTTTGACCACGGCTCGTGGGGCGTGCTGATTAAGATGTATCCTGATGCGGATATCCCGATGGTGCAACTGAGTATCGACAGCACCAAACCGGCTGCCTGGCATATGGAGATAGGGCGTAAGCTGGCTTCGCTTCGTGATGAGGGCATCATGCTGATTGCCAGTGGCAACGTGGTACACAATCTGCGTACGGTACGCTGGCACGGTGAAAATACGCCGTACCCTTGGGCAACAGCCTTTAATGACTATGTAAAAGACAACCTGACTTGGCAAGGGCCGGTCGAACGGCACCCTTTGGTGAACTATCTGGATCACGACGGCGGTTCGCTCTCTAACCCGACGCCGGAACACTTCTTGCCATTGCTGTATGTATTAGGCGCATGGGACGGTCAGGAGGTTATTACAACACCGGTCGACGGTATTGAGATGGGGAGCTTGAGTATGCTGTCGGTGCAGGTGGGGTAAAACATGCCCGGTGGCGCTGCGCTTACCGGGCCTGCGCTCAACATGTAGGCCGGGTAAGGCGAAGCCGCCACCCGGCAAGTCTTATTCAATAAAAATATGCGGGTAGAAACGCGACAGATCCTGCGTAATCAGCGCGCGATCTTCGCGAATACCAATCCCGGCAGGCTGATCGTTAATAAGCCAGCTGCCGATCAGCGTATAGCTGTCGCCAAACTTCGGCAGTTGATAAAACGCCTGGACGATCATCCCTTCCTCACCGTACGGCCCTTCAACCGCTTCCAGCGTTTTACCGTTTTCGATAATCGAGACGTTCGCGCCTTCACGAGAGAAGATTGGCTTAACGACGTATTTCTCCATTGGCGGGAAATCATCTTCGGCAAAGTAAGCAGGCAGCAGGTTCGGGTGGTTCGGGAACATCTCCCACAGCATCGGCAGCAGGGCTTTATTGGAGATAATGCTCTTCCAGGCTGGTTCCAGCCAGCGCACACCGGCGTCTTCCAGCTTGGTAGAAAACATTTCGCGCAGCATGTATTCCCACGGGTAGAGCTTGAACAGGTTGCTGATCACCTGATCCTGCGTGTCCGTAAACTGACCTTTTTCACCTAAACCGATCTCTTCGATATAGAGGAATTCCGTCGCCACTTCCGCTTCGGCTGCGCAGTCCTGCAAATACTGAACCGTACCGCGATCTTCTTCGGTATCGCGACAGCAGGCGAGGTGCAACAGGTTGAAACCGTGCTGTTCTCGCAGTTCGGCGAAACGCTCAATTAGTTTTTCCTGAAGGCTGTTGAACTGGTCGCTGCCTTCCGGCAAGTTTCCGGCATTCGCCTGATCTTCCAGCCAGATCCACTGGAAGAACGCGGCTTCGTACAGGGAGGTTGGCGTATCTGCGTTGTTTTCTAAAAGCTTCGGTTCACCCACGCCATCCCATGCCAAATCGAGGCGAGAATAGAGCGAAGGCTGGTTCGTTTTCCAGGACTGACGAACAAAGCTCCAGGTGTGCTTCGGAATGCGGAATTTGGTCATCAGCTCATCGCTGTCGATGACTTTCTCTACCACCTTCAGGCACATCTGGTGCAGTTCTGCGGTCACCTCTTCAAGCTTTTCGACCTGCGCGAGCGTGAGTTTATAGTAAGCGTCTTCACACCAGTACGGCTCACCGTACATGGTGTGAAAGTTGAAACCGTATTCGGTGGCTTTTTCGCGCCAGTCCGGGCGCTCGACAATACTGACTCGTTCCATGATCAGCCGCCCATTGAGCGAGTCGAAGAGCCGGTCGCACTACGCTGCATGGTGGTTTGTTTCGCCACAGACTCACCGAAGCCGCCACGGGTAATGGTGCTGGTAGTGGCTGGTTTCGGTGCCATCGCGGTTTTCGGTACGGCCATCGTACGGCCAGGCGTTGCAGCACCGTAACCCTTGCCGGTGGCATCGGTGTATTTACCGTACGCCGGGCTGTTTGGGTTTTTAGAACTAAACAGTGGTTGCTGCTGGTAGCCCGCGCCGCCGCTCATCAGACGGCCCATCATATAACCCGCCATCAGAGGCATCCAGAAGCTACCGCTGGACTGTGCCTGCGCCTGGTTTTCCGGTGCCATACCTGCCTGAGCAGGAGCCTGCTGGCACTGGCCTTCGCCGAATTCGGCTACACAGTCTTCGCGTGAGGCATATTTCGGCGCGGTACGTTCTGCCTCTTTCAGGGCGTTGTTATAGGCCGTCGTACACTCGGCGGCTTTACCGGTTGCGCTCGCACAATCGTCAGCGTTTTGATATAGCGACACCGTTTCGTCGCTTTGCTCACAGCCTGCCAGCATAAAGACGGCGGTGACCGCCAGCGCGACAGGTGTCAGGTGGCGTGCGTTCCAGCTTTTGCGGAACGACGCGTGATTCATCGTTTTTGTCCGTTTCATATTTGTCTTCCAGGACCCAAGGGTATTAACGCTCAGGATAGAGGATGAGTGGTTGAAAATGAAGCGAAGAGGGGCGAAATCCGGGGGATCTTTACGTTGGCTTACGTTCGGAGGGGATTAATGTGCTCCCTCTCCCTGTGGGAGAGGGCTGGGGTGAGGGCATCAGGCCGCATTGGGCCTGATGACACACTTAGTTACGGAACGGATTCGTGCCGCTGCTCGCAGGTGAGGTGCTGCGCGCTGCCGCTGGCTGTGCAACCGGGACGCTGCCGTTAGCGTTGAAGTTATCAACCGCGGCATCCTGCTCTGGATTTTCCGGCGCCACGCTGTCAGGCGACGTGGATACCGGTTTACCCAGCGTACTGTTCAGCATTTGCAGATCCTGCTCGTTCAGCGTACCCAGCGCCTGCTTGATGTTCAGCTGGTTAATCAGGTACTGGTAACGTGCGCTGGAGAGCTGCTGTTTCGCGTTATACAGCGTGGTCGTTGCGTCTAACACGTCAACGATGGTACGCGTACCGACGGAGTAGCCTGCTTCCATCGCGTCCAGAGAGCTTTGCGCAGAGACAACGGCCTGTTTGTAGGCGTTGATGCTACTGATAGAGGCATTGACGTTGTTAAAGGAAGAACGCACGGTCTGCACCACGTTGCGGTGCGCGCTTTCCAGCTGCTCGCTGGCACCCACAAAGTTGTACTGCGCCTGTTTCACCTGAGAGTTAACCATCCCGCCCTGGTACAGCGGCAGAGAGAAGCTGAGGCCCACTTTGTTCTGGCCAACGTTGCTGTCGTCATAGGCCTGAGACGTCGTTTTAGACCCGCTGTAGCTGGTATCCGATACGCCGGTAGAGGCGCTCAGGCTCAGAGTTGGCAGGTGACCATCCTGTGCAAGGCGGATCTGCTCGCGTGCCAGATCCTGGCTCAGGCGCGCCTGCAATAAGGTCAGGTTGCGGTTTTCCGCTTCTTTCAGCAGAGCATTAACCGCCTGCGGTTTGTCCGTTTTGAAACTGTCCACGTTCAGAGAGGCCAGCTCAGGATAGTAGTTACCGGTGACCTGACGCAGTGCTTCCAGTGCGTTGTCGAGGTTGTTACGTGCGGTCACTTCGTTAGCCAGTACGGTATCGTACTGTGAACGGGCGTTCTGCACGTCCGTGATCGCGACCAGGCCAACGTTAAAACGCTGGGTGGTTTGATCTAACTGGCGGTAAATCGCCTGTTTCTGCGCTTCGGTATAGGAGAGCGCGTCAATCGCGCTCAGTACCTGGAAATAGGCGGTCGCGGTATTCAGGATCAGCGTTTGCTGATCGGTCTGATAGGTGACATCCTGAATGCCTGCGCTCTTTTCCTGCAAACTCAGTTCACGCCATTTGGACATGTCGAACAGGGTCTGTGTAAGCTGTAAAGAGGCGCTGGTGGCATTCGAGTCGATGCCATTGTTATCGCGAAAACCGTTAGTGTAGGTATAATCTGCACCTAAGCCTAACTGCGGCAGCAGTGGACTACGTGCTTCGTTAATCTTTTCAAACGCAGCATCACGATCGGCCGCTGATTTACGTAAATCAGGGTTGCCCAGACGTGCCTGCTGGTAGACCTGTAACAGGTTCTCTGCCTGGCTCATTGCACTGAAGCCCGTCAGGCTCAGGCCGATAAGGATGGGGAGCAATTTCTTCATTTGCATTCCTTGTTGTGAAGCAGTATTAGCGCTGATCTAATTAAAAAATAATTGCCGATTCTAACAGAATCATCCACACCAAAAGGTTGGCGTAACGTGCCATCTGGCGGTAATTTGCTCCAATCTACCATATAGCCATACAAACGGCAGCCAAACAGCCTTGAAATTCACAATTTCATCACCATTGCTACCAGGACTCGACCGATGCAAAAACCAGAAAACGTGCCTGTCACCTTCGCCAAAAACGATGTAGAAATTATTGCACGAGAAACGCTTTATAGCGGTTTTTTTTCAATGGAACTTTACCGTTTCAGGCATCGCCTGTTTAACGGTGAAATGAGCGGTGAAATCAAACGCGAAATTTTTGAGCGCGGGCATGCGGCAGTCTTGCTACCCTTTGACCCAGTGCGTGATGAAGTCGTGCTGGTCGAGCAGGTCCGTATTGCGGCGTATGATACCAGCGAAACGCCGTGGTTGCTGGAGATGGTGGCCGGGATGATCGAGGAGGGTGAGTCGGTCGAAGACGTCGCTCGCCGCGAGGCGCTGGAAGAGGCAGGCCTGGCGATCGGTCGGACGAAATCGGTGTTGAGCTACCTGGCAAGTCCGGGGGGAACAACGGAACGCTCATCTATTATGGTGGGCGAAGTGGACGCCACGACAGCGAAAGGGATCCACGGTCTGGCAGATGAAAACGAAGATATTCGGGTTCATGTGGTGAGTCGGGAGCAGGCTTACCAGTGGGTAGAAGAGGGTTTAATCGACAACGCAGCGTCTGTCATCGCCTTGCAATGGCTGCAACTGCATCATCAGAATTTACGAAACGAGTGGAAAAAATGAAGCGCTATACACCTGACTTTCCAGAAATGATGCGCCTGTGCGAAACCAATTTCGCCCAGCTGCGCCGCCTGCTGCCGCGAAACGACGCGCCCGGCGAAACGGTAAGCTATCAGGTGAGCAACGCGCAGTATCGGTTAACGATAACAGAATCAACGCGCTACACTACGCTGGTGGAGATTGAGCAAACGGCGCCGAGCATCAGCTACTGGAGCCTGCCGTCAATGACGGTACGTCTTTATCATGATGCGATGGTCGCTGAAGTGTGTTCAAGCCAGCAGATCTTTCGCTTCAAAGCGCGGTATGATTATCCGAATAAAAAGTTGCATCAACGCGACGAAAAGCATCAAATTAACCAGTTTTTAGCCGACTGGCTAAGATATTGTTTAGCACATGGAGCAATGGCGATTCCGGTTTGTTAGCGTCATAAACCTACCTAAGGACACCATTTGGAAAGCCTGTTGAACCTGACTGTTGCTGGTGGGGCGCCAGTCAGGATATTACAAATCACCGACACCCACCTTTTTGCCGAAAAGCATGAGACGCTTCTGGGCGTGAACACCTGGGAGAGTTATCAGGCGGTTCTTGACGCGATCCATGCTGAAAAGCGGCCATGCGATCTGATCGTCGCGACAGGCGATCTGGCGCAGGATCAATCCTCCGCAGCCTATCAGCATTTCGCCGAAGGAATTGCGAGCTTTAGTGTGCCTTGCGTCTGGCTACCGGGCAATCACGATTTTCAGCCCGCCATGTACAGTTCGCTTCAGGAGGCGGGGATTTCGCCGGCAAAATGTGTCTTTACGGGGGACCAGTGGCAAATTCTGCTCCTCGACAGTCAGGTGTTTGGCGTTCCGCACGGTGAGTTGAGCGACTATCAGCTTGACTGGCTGGAGACAAAACTGGCCGCCGAACCGAATCGTAATACGCTGCTGTTACTGCATCATCATCCGTTGCCGGCGGGCTGTAGCTGGCTTGATCAGCACAGCTTACGCAACTCTGCGGCGCTGGATAGCGTGCTGGCGAAATTCCCGCGCGTGAAAAATTTGCTGTGTGGGCACATTCACCAGGAACAGGATCTCGACTGGAACGGTCGCCGCCTGCTCGCGACGCCGTCCACCTGCGTGCAGTTCAAGCCCCATTGCGCTAACTTCACGCTGGACACCATCGGACCGGGCTGGCGCTGGCTGGACCTGCATGCCGACGGCTCGCTGACCACCGAAGTGTGCCGTCTGGCTGGCGCGCAGTTCCGCCCGGATACCGCTTCAGAAGGCTATTGATGTCGACGCTCCTCTATCTGCACGGGTTCAACAGTTCTCCGCGTTCCGCAAAGGCGACGCAGTTTCGCCAGTGGCTGAGCGAACATCATCCGCACGTGGAGATGATTATTCCGCAACTGCCCCCTTATCCGGCGGACGCGGCAGAAATGCTGGAATCGATTGTGCTTGAACACGGCGGCGAATCGTTTGGCGTTGTCGGCTCGTCCCTCGGCGGCTACTACGCCACCTGGCTGTCGCAATGCTTTATGTTGCCCGCTGTCGTCGTTAACCCGGCGGTCCGGCCATTTGAGCTGTTAAGGGACTTTCTTGGCGAAAACGAGAACCCCTACACCGGCCAACAATATGTGCTAGAGTCACGCCATATTTACGATCTCAAAGTTATGCAGGTCGACCCGCTTGAAGCGCCCGATCTTATCTGGCTGCTGCAACAGACGGGAGATGAAGTGCTGGATTACCGCCAGGCAGTGGCGTATTACGCATCCTGCCGCCAGACTGTAGAAGAGGGCGGAAACCATGCTTTCACGGGCTTTGAAGATCATTTCACCCAGATTGTCGATTTTCTTGGACTGCACAGCCACTGACAATCAATGCGAATTGCTAGTTTAAATCATGACGCAAACCTATAACGCTGATGCCATTGAGGTACTCACCGGGCTTGAGCCGGTTCGCCGCCGCCCGGGGATGTACACCGATACGACGCGCCCAAACCACCTGGGCCAGGAAGTAATTGATAACAGTGTGGACGAAGCGCTGGC
>ENA-UOZH01000495-UOZH01000495.1-food-metagenome-genome-assembly--contig:-NODE-495-length-11228-cov-5.142039_pt1 | contig 11228 bp, 10 predicted proteins | sample MGYA00249888_ERZ772728 | MGnify/ENA primary metagenome ERZ772728 (study PRJEB29005, sample SAMN08379450) | food metagenome | isolation source: cheese spiked with Escherichia coli O157 | study: EMG produced...
ACATCCCGAACTGGCTGAAGCTGGCCAACGAAGGGCGTATTTTTGAAGCCGCCGAGCTGTCTCATCAGACCAACACCCTGCCGGAAGTGTGCGGCCGCGTGTGCCCTCAGGATCGTCTGTGTGAAGGCTCCTGTACGCTGAACGACGAGTTTGGCGCGGTGACCATCGGCAACATCGAACGTTATATCAACGATAAAGCGTTCGAAATGGGCTGGCGTCCGGATATGACCGGCGTGCGTCAAACCGACAAGCGCGTGGCGATTATTGGCGCGGGCCCGGCAGGCCTGGCCTGTGCGGACGTGCTGACCCGTAACGGCGTGAAAGCGGTGGTCTTTGATCGCCACCCGGAGATTGGCGGCCTGCTGACCTTCGGTATCCCGGCCTTCAAGCTGGAGAAAGAGGTGATGACCCGCCGCCGCGAAATCTTCACCGGCATGGGCATTGAGTTCAAACTCAACACCGAAGTGGGCCGCGACGTGCAGCTCGACGACCTGCTGAAAGATTACGACGCCGTGTTCCTGGGCGTAGGCACTTATCAGTCCATGCGCGGTGGTCTGGAGAACGAAGATGCGCCAGGCGTGTACGACGCGCTGCCGTTCCTGATTGCGAATACCAAACAGCTAATGGGCTACGGCGAGACCGCCGATGAGCCGTTCGTCAGCATGGAAGGCAAACGCGTGGTGGTGCTGGGCGGCGGTGATACCGCGATGGACTGCGTGCGTACCTCCATTCGTCAGAACGCGGCGCACGTCATCTGTGCTTACCGTCGTGACGAAGAGAACATGCCGGGCTCTAAGCGCGAAGTGAAAAACGCGCGTGAAGAGGGCGTGGAGTTCCAGTTCAACATCCAGCCCCTGGGTATTGAGGTGAATGCCAACGGTAGAGTGAGCGGCGTGAAGATGGCGCGCACGGAGATGGGTGCGCCGGATGCGAAAGGCCGTCGTCGCGCGGAGATCGTGGCCGGTTCTGAACACGTGATCCCGGCTGACGCCGTGGTGATGGCGTTTGGTTTCCGTCCTCACAGCATGGAGTGGCTGGCGAAGCACAGCGTAGAGCTGGACTCTCAGGGCCGCATAATTGCGCCGGAAGGCAGCGACAACGCCTTCCAGACCAGCAACCCGAAAATCTTCGCCGGTGGCGACATCGTTCGCGGCTCTGACCTGGTGGTGACGGCGATTGCCGAAGGCCGTAAAGCGGCTGACGGGATCATGAACTTCCTGGAAGTGTAAGCCCCTCTGACTCCCCGGCAGAAGCATAAAGCGGAACGCTGGGGAGCCTGTTTTCAGTAGCCTGCCCTTAAGTTAATGATACCTTTTTAAGCAAAAAAGCAGCATGAATCCCGACGTAAACGTTTGCTTTCATGAAAAAAATGTATATTATGCGGCGGATTTTTTGGCCAAAATTCAAGGAGGCGTTGTGTCGCAAGATAACAATTATAGCCAGGGCCCCGTCCCTCTGGCGGCGCGGAAAGGCGTGATTCCACTCACTTTTGTGATGTTAGGGTTAACCTTTTTTTCCGCCAGTATGTGGACCGGAGGTACGCTCGGTACCGGTCTTTCCTATAATGATTTCTTCCTCGCAGTTCTCTTCGGCAATCTCCTCCTCGGTATCTACACTGCTTTTCTTGGCTACATTGGCGCAAAAACCGGCCTCTCAACCCATCTTCTTGCGCGTTACTCGTTCGGTATAAAAGGTTCCTGGCTTCCCTCCATGCTTTTAGGCGGTACGCAGGTAGGATGGTTTGGCGTCGGCGTAGCGATGTTTGCCATCCCGGTGAGTAAAGCCACGGGCATCGACGTCAATATCCTGATCGCGGTATCCGGTCTGTTGATGACTATGACCATCTTCTTTGGTATCTCAGCGCTGACGATTCTGTCGATCATCGCCGTTCCCGCGATAGTTATCCTCGGCAGCTACTCCGTCTGGCTGGCGGTGGACGGCGTGGGCGGGCTGGATCATTTAAAAGCGATGGTGCCACAGACCCCGCTCAATTTTTCAGGCGCGCTGGCGCTGGTCGTCGGCTCCTTCATCAGCGCCGGAACGCTGACCGCCGACTTCGTCCGCTTTGGGCGTAACGCGAAAGGCGCCGTGGTGGTGGCAATGGTGGCGTTTTTCCTTGGCAACTCGCTGATGTTTATCTTCGGTGCGGCAGGCGCCGCGGCAGTTGGACAGGCGGATATCTCGGACGTGATGATCGCTCAGGGGCTACTGCTGCCCGCCATTATCGTTCTCGGCCTGAACATCTGGACAACCAACGACAACGCGCTCTATGCGTCGGGTCTGGGCTTTGCCAACGTGACCGGCCTTTCCAGCCGCACGCTGTCGGTGGTTAACGGTATTATCGGCACGCTCTGCGCGCTGTGGCTGTACAATAACTTTGTCGGCTGGCTCACCTTTCTGTCGGCGGCGATCCCTCCCGTCGGTGGGGTGATTATCGCCGACTATCTGATCAACCGCCGCCGCTACGCCAGCTTCCATAGCGCTACCTTTGTGCCGGTCAACTGGGTAGCCATTCTTTCGGTCGCGCTCGGCGTGGCTGCCGGGAATATTATTCCCGGTATAGTGCCGGTGAATGCGGTCCTCGGTGGCGTATTCAGCTACCTTCTGTTAACCCCCTTTGTCAGACGTACCTTTGCTACCGCCCCGGAGGCTCCCCATGCAGAATAATACCCTCACCATTCGTCAGGCCCGTTTACAGGGGCAAGAGGGGTTATGGCAGATCGCAATTGAAAACGGGCGCTTTAGCCGTATTGAACCGCAGGACGCGGCATCGTCACCTGTGGGCCAGGTGCTTGATGCTGAAGGCGGGCTGATCATTCCCCCTTTCGTTGAGCCGCATATCCATCTGGATACCACTCAAACGGCTGGTGAACCGAACTGGAACCAGTCTGGTACCTTATTCGAGGGGATTGAGCGCTGGGCTGAACGTAAGGCGCTGCTCACCCACGAAGATGTTAAGACCCGCGCAATGCAGACGCTGAAGTGGCAGATGGCCAACGGCATTCAGCATGTGCGTACTCACGTTGACGTCTCCGATCCCACGCTGACGGCGCTGAAAGCGATGCTGGAAGTGAAGCAGGAGGTCGCCCCGTGGGTCGATCTGCAAATCGTGGCGTTCCCCCAGGAGGGCATTCTTTCTTATCCCAACGGTGAAGCGTTGCTGGAAGAGGCGGTGCGTATGGGGGCGGACGTCATTGGCGCAATTCCGCACTTTGAATTTACCCGCGAGTATGGTGTGGAGTCGTTGCACAAAACCTTCGCACTGGCGCAGAAGTACGACAGGCTGATCGACGTACACTGCGACGAAATCGATGATGAACAGTCGCGCTTCGTGGAAACCGTCGCCGCGCTGGCGCACCGTGACGGGATGGGCGCGCGCGTTACCGCCAGCCATACCACAGCGATGCACTCCTATAATGGCGCCTACGCGTCCCGCCTGTTTCGTTTGCTGAAAATGTCGGGCATCAACTTCGTCGCCAATCCGCTGGTGAACATCCACCTTCAGGGCCGTTTCGACACCTATCCTAAGCGCCGCGGCGTAACGCGCGTGAAAGAGATGCTGGAGGCGGGGATCAACGTCTGCTTTGGGCATGATGACGTTTTCGATCCGTGGTATCCCCTGGGCACCGCCAATATGTTGCAGGTGCTGCATATGGGTTTACACGTCTGCCAGCTGATGGGGTACGGGCAGATTAACGACGGGCTGAATCTGATCACCACCCACAGCGCGAAAACGCTCAACCTGCAGGACTACGGCGTGAAGGTGGGTAATTCTGCGAACCTGGTTGTTTTACCGGCCGAAAATGGCTTTGATGCGGTTCGTCGCCAGACGCCAGCGCGTTATTCTGTTCGTCACGGGCGGGTTATCGCCGAGACGGTACCCAGCCAGACAACGCTGCATCTGACGCAGCCGGAAGCGGTGACCTTTAAACGGTAATTATCGCTTCAGGAAATCTCATCCGGAGACGTATCAGCCTGTTTACGCTTTATCAGGTCTACAAATCGCAGCCTCTTTGCAGACCTGGTAAGCGCGGCGCCAGCGGTGAACTGGCGCGTCTATTTTCGATATTCTTTTGCAGAAAGAGATTATAAATAGACCAGCGTAATCACCGCCTCGCCGTCCAGCTTGATTTCTTGCCCGCTGCCAAGCCCGTTGGCGACTGCGGCACTCACCTGTAGCGGAACGACCGCCGATGAGATCGGCTGCGGAATATGCGTGCCTTTTTGCACAAACGTATAGAAAATGTCCTGCTTGGTCGGCAAGGGCAATAGCGTCGTGCGCGTTTTTGGTTTATTTTTGTTGGCGTCCACGGAGATCTACACCTGAACAGCGGCACTTTCGTCGGCTGCCGTCACGCCTGCCGCGTTAATTTGCACCCCATAACTGCCAATCGGCTTCTGCTCGCTGGTCAATCCTAAACCAAACAGGCGGGTCGTATCACGCACATAGGCACCGTTATTTATCTGGAATTTTACCCCTTCTTGCCCGGATTTATCTTTGCCAACGACCACGGAACTGGCGCGGGTATCACGCGCGGTAATCGCAACTCCCGTAGAAGATTCACACGTCACCGATAGTGTAAGATCGCGAGTACCAAGCTGTGTGAATGCGCTGGAGGAGAGCGACCCCGCATAGCGCGTGCCGAAATCTGCCACACCGCCATTGCTCAACGCCGGTGTACAGGCGGCAGCGTCAACGGTGACATCCACATCAATATTGACCGTATCAGTTGCCCATACCGCTGAAGCGGCAGACATTCCGCAGAGTAATAGCGCTATACGCTTTTTCATTGTACATCCATCCTTACGCGTAAATTTCCGCGCCACACTTCTCTGTCCGTAATATGGTTACTTTTGAAGCGCGGTTTGATGGTAAGCGTGACAGACGCCGTTTTTCCCCGCAGCTCCTGACCGTTGATAAACGCAATCCCTTCGTTAAGCGCTGGCGCGATCTCTCTCACGCCGCCATTGGTAACCCACGGGTCGCCGGCATGGATAGCCGCCAGATTGACTGTACGATCGTCCACCGTTGCCTGCGCGGCAGTAACGCGCATGACGCCGTTATCACCAAAACCAAATTCATGCCCTTTCGGTACGTTACTGCCCAGAAAGAGACGAATACGCGACGGTTCATCGCATATCACGTTCAGGACAATCTGTTTCTCCGGCATCTCAATCAACCTGTTCCCTTCCGCCTGGCGCTCTGCGGCACTCATACGGCCATAGCTGAGTTTTTGCTGGCTTGATACTAACTGGCAGTCAGCCATAGCATGCAGAGAAAACGCCATTGCGCACACGGCTAAAATAAGCGCCTTCATTTACACACCTCATTGACAGTTTCATAGAATGTATCGGTATTTGCCTCTTTCGGAAGCTTCAGACCAAATGCACAGGTACCGTTATCCAGTTTTGCCACCACCTGTTGAGCAGGTTCAACATCGTTAAAAAAGACCACGCCGTCATCCACTGAGGTCGTAAGATAATTTCCGTGCGAATCCTCAAGGGCGATCCCTTTCGGCAGCTTTTTACCGTTTGCCAGGGTAACGTTCACCAGTGCACGTCGCTGGGTTAACGCAGTAAAATCAAGATGCCCTACCGCTCCTTTGCCAAGCGTGACGACACGGGTTCCATTCCCGATATCCATATTTTTCGGCAATGTTTCCGTATCCACTTCTACCCGCGCTGGGCGCCAGGCTCCCACTGACGGTACCACTGCCTGACCACGGAAGTCGGTCCATACCGGCCCCTGGGGCGTGTCAATCCTCACACCGGAGACGGGTTTATCCAGAGCAGCGATCGCGAACGTGTCGCGGATCGCCCATGGAGAGAACGTAACGCCTTGTCCATGAACCGCGATGCCCCCCTGTAGCGATCCTGAATAGCTGCGGCTATTCTCGTTATCCGAACTGGCGCTCAGGCCAAGCTGCGTATAGTGAAGGTTGCTGCTTATCCCACCGTTTACATTATCGCGATTCGTGGCCTGATCGTGTTCAGCTCCCAGCGACCAGGATGTGGTATCACTTACAACGCCAAGCGCAGAGGCGCCATACCGCGTTTTATGGTCATCATGACGGCTGTACAGGCTTACGCTATTGCTGGCACCAAAAGGAATACTGAGGTTGACGTAGAACAGATCGCCATCATCCTCATTCTCCTCATCTGCACTCAACTGATGTTGCCAGTTCATGGAAATCGTGGCGTACTTGAATGACTTGTTCCAACCCGCAGAGATGAAGCGGGAATCATCTGACTTATCATAACCCTGCGTTTGGTAGTAGCTGGTGCTAAGCGTGCCTAAGTAGGGCACACTCCAGGTCAGCCCGGCGGAATACTCATTTTTATTACCGCTGTCGAAATCATCATCCAGTGCTTCAAAAAGTTCGCGATAGTCTTGCGATTTATGCGTAACAGAGGCGTTAGCCCCCATGCCAAATGCGGGGTCAGAACTCCATGTTGCCGATAGCGTGTACCTCTGCCCTTTCAGTGAATCTTTCGAATCGTTGGACTGGTTCGCCTGGAGTGAAACAAGCCAGGCTGGTAGCGGCACTGTATCAAGGCTGGTGGCGACAGCCTGGTAATCTTCGCCTACGATTGAGCCTGCGTTGACATTCACCCGTTCGCTTAGTTTCCAGCCTCCAGAAAGGCTGGCTACCCATGGCGTTTCACTATAGCTATCGCTCACTCGTCCCAGCGCGAAGTGATATCCTGAAGGCGCCCCTGCGCTCTGGTTATACAGCGCTGCGGGCACCACATAGCTGTGCTGGCTGCCATCGGTTTCCACTACCGTCACGTTCAGATCGCTAACGCCGTTACGTACCGGCACATCGGTGAGATTAAACGGCCCGACCGGCACCAGTGTGCTGTACACCAGAACATTTTGCTGACGCACTTCAATACGGGCCTGAGGCGTATTGGCGATACCGGACACGCTCACTCCGCTACCGCCCTGTTGTAAGGCGCTCTCCGGTGAAAGCTCGATACCATAGATTCCCGTTCCCTGAAGAAGGGAGTTATTGATATTGACCTCGCCCGCCCTCAGGGTACTTTTCAGGGGGACAAAAGTATGCTGCAAATAGGTCGACGAGTTATTACTCTCGAATTCTCCGTCGCTCCGGCTCAGCAGTTGCTGAGTACGTAAGATCCAGTCGTCGAAATTGACCCCACCGTCCAGCATGGCCTGTGAATAGTCAGAGTGCCCGTCACCAAACTCATTGCGCGAGGAGAGAAGAGAATAATTCAACAGCGCAGCAGTGCCACCGGAAGTATAAGCTCCGATATCCGATTCGCTGTTTGCTATCCGATCCGCCGGTACAACCAGACTTAGAGATTCTTGCGCAGGCGAAGCCTCCACAATAGCGCTCGGGATATGACCGGTATAATCGTAGCAGCCGGACTCATAGTCAGAGGGAACTTTTAATCCTGCCTGCTCCATAAAAGGTTTGTCGAAACAGAGATCGCCGTTGTTGTCGAAACGAGCAATAACGTTGCCTTTATTATCACCATTCACCTTCAGAGCGACGGAAACGCTACCCGGTAAATACTTCGTCTTGCGGGAGAAATAATTTGATACGTCCGGGTTTATCCCCAGTGAACGAAGCGTTTCCTGATCAAAATTAATGGCAGCAGTCTCCATCTGCTGAGCCATCGCCTGGCCAGAACAGACCAGGCCAATGAGACAGGCGAGTAACGTTTTTTGCTGCATATCCTTTGCTGTCCTTATAGAGGCTTACTTCAAATCTGTAGTAAAGCGATCCCCTTTATAGCCGTAACGACTCGCCGGATAGAATTCAACTTTATTATCAGAGAAATTTGGTAATGTTGTTTTTATCGAGGTGTGAGGAAGGATGTAGGTCTTATCCAGCACACCCGCTTTTCCTGAGGGTAATGTTTTAAAGGATGCCGTTATACGAACAACGTAATCGCTGGGATTGTTGATAACCAGGCCATCACCCTTTTTGTTCCATGTCAAAAATTTCCATGGCTGCGTCTCCTCAGGTAGACCCGCAGGATGAATTACAACAGGAAGATCCTGGCGGATAGTCAACGCAACTTTATCTTCTCCTTTCTCCTTTGGAGGAATGCCTTCGAACGTGACGCGTTTAAGTTCTTCATACTTCATGGGTTTGCTGGTTTGCAGCAGAAAACGCATTCGCTGTGTTTCCCCGGCGTCGACACGGACTACAGGTTGAGAAACGATTAAACGAATAGATTTATCGCTATCAGGTAAATCTACAATGTTTGTATAAAGCAATGCAGGTTGCGAATCCGTATTTTTAACATTCATACTGGCTTCGCCTTTTTGTGCATCGACTAATAAAACCGATGTTTCTGGAACCATACCGGTGGCACAACACTTTGTCGCTACAGCCAACAACGCAAGATATAGAATTTTCTTCATGACTTTCCACTCACATAAATAAATAAAAATCATACCGGCATTATTTTTATTATTCTTGCGGCAGAGAAAGCTATTTTAATGCAAAAAAAGCGTGACAATGGCTTTTAAATACTCTAACCATTGCCACGTTAATTAAGCGTTAAATTATTAGAGATATACCAGACTAATGGTTGCGTTACCGTCCAGCGTAATTACGTCAGTCGTACCTAATACCGAGTTATCCTGCACTGCAGAGGTAACCAGCAACGGCACGCTAAGCTGTTTGAAGGCTTTTGGCTGCGTGGTACCGGCTGTTGCTACGGTATTCGCTTTTTGGTAGCCCGTGCAGCCATTAAGCGAGCAGAGGTAACCCAGGCCTGGCGCAACTTTCTCCCAGGAACGCTGGCCTTCAGTGATGCTCCCTGTTACCAGGGTGTCAACATTCGCGCCATCCGCTGTGACCGCTTCAGTATTGATGGCAACGGTGTAAGCACCAATGCTCACGCCAGCGGTGGTTTTACCCAGACCAAAGGCACCAGCGGTGTTGCTGAAGTCTGATTTATCCGTACCGCTACCTGCGATAAACGCGGTTGAAGACAGGTTAACGCGACTGTCCAGGCGGTTATCGGTGGAGGTAAAAGCAACGCTCATGTTGCTTTCGCAACTGATATTTAGCGTGATGCTTTTCTGCCCCAATTGTACCAGCTTGTTTGTCGCACCGGTCGGTGCAATATTTTGGTTCAGTACCGTTCCATAATCTACAACGCCGCCATCAGGCAGGGTCGGCGTACATGCAGCCGGGTTAATCGTACCGACAACTTTCAGCGTAACATCGTTAGCGGCCTGGGCAGCAAAAGCGGATAAACCGAAGGCTACGGCGACGGTTGCTGCCGAGAGTACTTTTTTAAATTCCATTATTTTCATTTCCCGATTTATTTTCTACAGCATTTAGCAATAACGAATATCAAAGATAAACAAGGCTCAGCGTGGCATTACCGTCAAGCGTGATAGTATCGCCTGTACCCAATACAGTGTTGTCCTGAAGCGCAGTTGTAATGCGTAACGGCATATTCATAACTTTAAAAGCTTTTGGTGTGGTGGTTCCCGATGCAGCAGCCGTAAAGACACGTGTCTGGCCTGTGCCACTGTTAACTGGTGCAAAAGCACCCGTACTGGATTTTACCCAGGTATAATTTGATGTATCGGTACCTGTGGCTGCAATGAGATCAGCGACAACACCATCTGTTGTTGTATTAACGGGATCTGCTGCAATGACATAGGAGCCAATATTCACACCCGCACTCGTTTTACCCAAGCCATAGGCGTTTCCTGAAGCGTTAGCATTTACATTATCGAAAAACCCATTTTCAATATAAGCGGCGCTCCCCAGGCCCACACGAGTATCATGGCGGTTATCCGTAGAAGTCACCCCAACGCTGGTATCGCTGTCACAGGTAATAGTGAGAGTAATACTTTTAGCCCCCAACTGAACCAGTGTATTCGCCGTGCCAGTTGGATTGATGGTAGAAGCTGGCATTGTGCCATAATCTACCACTCCACCGTTTGGCAGTGAGGGTACGCAGGAACCAGGAACGATATTACCAATAACTTTCAACGTCACATCATTAGCCGCGTGTGCATTTGACATGGCGAGGGCTGCACAAATAGCAGCAGATGAAAATAATTTTTTAAAAGTGATATTCATAATTTGTCCTTAAAAGAAAATCCGTTTTTGTTAACGCACATATATATTTTCACAGGGTGATATCGGATACAATCAAATTAAAATAAAACATTATTGAAGATAAGTTTAACTGTCCTACAGAAAATAACCCAACAAGATTAATCCCATGCCAATTAATAGACCGATATCTTTTGCAAAGACACAAGTTTTTTAGAGAGTAATTTTATGCAGAAAATAAAAAAACCTGCACAGTTGTGCAGGTTCGGAAAAAATATTGTGCTTTATGAAGTTTATTTGACGACACGGAGTGCCGGACGACCACCGCGCGGAGGCGGATCGTCATCAGGGTCATTGTCGTCGTGATGGTCGGGTTTATCGCCATCAATCACAGACATTACCGTGTCGCTTTCACGTTCATCGGATGTCCCATCATCGTTCAGGCTGGCGACCTCTTCATCATAAGCCGCTTCCGGTTCGAACATGGTACCTGCACCGTTTTCACGGGCGTAGATAGCCAGAACCGCAGCCAGCGGAACGGAAACCTGACGCGGCACGCCGCCGAAACGCGCATTAAAGCGCACTTCGTCGTTAGCCAGTTCCAGGTTACCCACTGCACGTGGCGCAATATTCAGTACAATCTGTCCGTCGCGTGCGTATTCCATTGGAACCTGCACGCCCGGCAACGTCACATCCACAACCAGGTGCGGCGTGAGCTGGTTATCCAGCAGCCATTCATAGAAGGCGCGCAGCAGATACGGACGGCGTGGTGAAAGTTGTGACATTTCCACAGTCATTAGCCTCGGCCGAGACGCATTTCGCGCTCCGGTTCAGTTAAGGATGCCAGGAAAGAGTCGCGTTCGAAGACGCGAGTCATGTAGCCTTTCAGCTCTTTCGCGCCAGGACCGCTGAATTCTACGCCCAGGGTTGGCAGGCGCCACAGCAGCGGTGCCAAGTAGCAATCTACCAGGCTGAACTCATCGCTCAGGAAGAAAGGTTTTTGACCAAATACCGGCGCAATCGCCAGCAGCTCTTCACGCAGCTGTTTACGCGCAGCATCCGCTTCTGAAGAGGAACCGTTAACGATAACGTTCATCAGCGAGTACCAGTCTTTCTCGATACGCTGCATGTACAGGCGGCTTTCACCACGCGCAACAGGGTAAACAGGCA
>ENA-UOZH01000497-UOZH01000497.1-food-metagenome-genome-assembly--contig:-NODE-497-length-11217-cov-39.633757_pt1 | contig 11217 bp, 26 predicted proteins | sample MGYA00249888_ERZ772728 | MGnify/ENA primary metagenome ERZ772728 (study PRJEB29005, sample SAMN08379450) | food metagenome | isolation source: cheese spiked with Escherichia coli O157 | study: EMG produced...
AGTCGATTCGTTCTGCCTTGCGACGTTCAGGTTTAACCTGCCCATCGCCTCCCCCATTGGGGGGTAGGGGGGTATTATTTATATTCTTGTTAATACCTTCTTGTTCATGATGTGCGGTTGTTTGTGCGGCTTCATGTGCGCTTTCATGTGCGGCATGTACGCTGAAAGCCGCGCCATTACTGGCTTCGTCATGTGCGGCGTCATGTGCGGTTGTTTGTGCGGCTTCATGTGCGGGTGAATTGTCCATTTTTTGAGCATATTCATGGTAATTTGTGATGGTGATCACACGACCTTTTTGCTTCTCTCCATCAATGGAGATCATCCCCTCTTTCACAAAAACCTGAAGCATCCGCTCAACCTGATCACGGCTTGCTGGCTTGCCATGTCTGTCGCATAACTGAAGACCTAAATCAGCTGCTGTCACAACCAGTTGACCGGGTTGCAGATGCCATTCATGACCTTTGAAATTCGCTTTGTATGGCTTTCTGGCGGCATTCAGGAGAAGGTTTTCCCACAGGGTGCGAAGATAAACATCTTTCGCCCATGACTGTTTCAGAATGCTCCGGTACAACGGAATGTAACCAGTTTTCTGGTTCTCCATCCTGTTGCTCCTGCGCTCGTGTGCGGCGCTGAAATCGTAGATTTTTGCTGTATTGCTCATAACTACCTGCCTTGACGAAAGACCTTAAGAACATCGTTAAACTGACTTACGGATATGTCTTCTTTGAGCAGCTTTTCCAGAAATGCGTTTGGAATGAACGTATATCCATCCTCTTTTGGTAGAGACGGTAGCAACGCCCTCGCCTCAGCCTTCAGAAGCTCAGTTCTGGCAACTTTCACAAAAGAGATTTGAGTTCTTTCATCAATGGAACGAAGGAAGCGCAAACGCTTAGCTTCTTTGTGTGTATCAGGTGGATTAAAGCCTTTGTTTCGCATATAATTACCTCGTTGGATGTTGTTAAAATTCCATTTGTATTTGATCAGAACGCTCGGTCTTGCACACCGGGCGTTTTTTATTGGTGAGAATCGAAGCAACTTGTCGTGCCAATCGAGCCATGTCGTCGTCGACGACACCCCATTCAAGAACAGCAAGCAGCATTGAGAACTTTGGAATCCAATCCCTCTTCCACCTGCTGATCTGCGACTTATCAACTCCCACAGCTTCCGCTGTCTTCTCAGTTCCAAGCATTGCGATTTTGTTAAGCAACGCACTCTCGATTCTTAGAGCCTCGTTGCGTTTGTTTGCACGAACCATATGTAAGTATTTCCTTAGATAACAATTGATTGAATGCATGCAAATAAATGCATACACCATAGGTGTGGTTTAATTTGATGCCCTTTTTCAGGGCTGGAATGTGTAAGAGCGTTGATAACTTAAGCAGCCATTAATTCAGGCCAGATGCTTTCCCAATCAACCGGATGAAGGTCTTTGCGAGTCACTTCACCATTGCTGAACTTCTCAATCAGAACACAAAGTGCTGCGCCCAATTCATGATTACGGCTAAGTGCTTTCCTCAAATAGCCGATAGAAGTTCCGCACTTGGTGGCAAATTCTCTCTGCTCTTCCAGTGAAAGGGAGTTCAGATACAAGCGGAGTTCTTCCATTTGCTATCTCCTTCCCGTTGTTGAATAAGGTGAGTTTACCTGCAGGTAAAAAACAAATCAATACCCACAGGTTATTTACCGATAGGTAATCAAAGATAGAATTAAATCATGGATAAATACGAACAAAGACGACTAAGGCTGATAGAGATAAGAGACCGATTCTGTAATGGAAAGGCCTCAGAGTTGGCTCGTCGAATAGAAAGGGAACCATCATACGTTTCCAGAATGCTGTATCCGGAAGGAAAAAGCGGAAAAAAACGCATTGCTGACGATATGATGGAACTAATTGAAAAATCTTTTAATCTCCCACGCGGATGGATGGACATGCTTGCAGATAGCAAAGTTGGATCTGCAGACCATCTTGAGTTTGCGGGTAACGTTCGTGCGGGTTTTGTTCCGGTAATTGGTGAAGCCGTTTTGGGAGTTGATGGCTCAGTGGATATGATTGAATTCAGATCCGGTTGGTTAAGCATCTACAGTGGCGATAAAGATGCTTACGGTCTGAAGGTTAAGGGTGACAGCATGTGGCCAAGGATTCAGTCAGGAGAATATGTTGTTATTGAACCAAATACGCCAGTACATCCAGGTGATGAAGTCTTTGTAAGGACCAAAGATGGTCATAACATGATAAAGATCATGAACAAAACAAGAGACGGAGACTATCAGTTTAGTAGTATAAACAGCGATCACCGTCCAATCACTCTTCCTGTTGAAGAAGTTGATAAAATGCATTTTGTTTCAGCTATTGTGAAACACACTAGGTACGTAGACCAGGACGATCTGCCAAAATTTTGAGGATAAAGCAGCAAATGTTTATACCAGGTATAGTGGTCGCTGTTGTAATCATCTGCTTCATATGGGCAAAGTTATCTCCTGTAAGCTCTAAGCATACAGCTGAACTCATGAAGAAGAAGCATCTTATACATGAGGCAGAAACGATAATTAAGAAGTTCAAAGGCATGTCATATGACGACATGTCATCAGATCAGATTGCTATGTATAAATGCGCCATTGAGCGTCTTGACTACTTAAACGGACTCAAACCCAAACACACCCCGGTAGAATCAAAATTGCCGCAATGGCCAAGCAATCCAAATAGCTTCTGACATCTCCTTTCAGCCCGCAAAGCGGGCTTTTTTATATCAATCCAAAAAATTAATTACCTGAAAATTCAAACAGGTAAACTCTCACACCAATTTTATTTACCTGCAGGTATAGACAACAGTTTTACCTGTAGGTATATTTTAAGTCATCAGCAGGACGCACTAACCACCATGAAGGTGATGCTCTTAAAAATTAAGCCCTGAAGAAGGGCAGCATTCAAAGCAGAAGGCTTTGAGTAGCGCGAAATGCAGCTGCAAGACAGCAACCGTGGAGATAAGCATCACGGCGCGTTACTCAAAGCTAACTGACAGGAGAATCCAGATGGATGCACAAACACGCCGCCGAGAACGTCGCGCAGAGAAACAGGCTCAATGGAAAGCAGCAAATCCCCTGTTGGTTGGGGTAAGCGCAAAACCAGTTAACCGCCCTATTCTCTCGCTGAATCGCAAACCGAAATCACGAGTAGAAAGCGCACTGAATCCGATAGACCTTACAGTGCTGGCTGAATACCACGAACAGATTGAAAGCAACCTGCAACGTATTGAGCGCAAGAATCAGCGCACATGGTACAGCAAGCCACGCAGTGAAATGGGTGTGACTTGTGTTGGTCGCCAGAAAATGAAATTAGGCAGCAAACCACTGTATGAGGGGTGAGATATGAGCTACCAAATTCAATACAGAAGTTGCGGTAGATGGGTTTGCGGAAACTCTTTCAAAACAAAAGAACAGGCTGAGCAATACGCAAAACAAACAGGTCAGGATTATCAAATTGTAAAGACAAGGAGATAACATGCCAGGATTTACAAGTAAATTCATACCAAGAAGAGAATTCAAGCATAATCCAGAAAGACTAAATGTTATTTCTTCCGGTGGTGGGACTCAAAGTAACGCAATAATCTGCTTAGTACATGCTGGCGTTCTTCCAAAGCCTGACATTATCGTTATGTCAGATACAGAACGTGAGGCAAGTAATGTATTTGAATATCAGAAAAAATATATAGCTCCTATTTGTGAAGATATGGGTGTTGATTACCTGATTGTTCCTAAAAGTAGATTTGCTACCTACGACATTGATGGACCTGATCCAGACGTTCCTCTACCTGGATATTTCACAGAATACGAGGGAAGGGATTCAAAAGGAATGTGCGCTGGAAAGCAACCAGCATTTTGTTCTATAAAGTGGAAAACTGAAGTTATTCAGAGATTTTTAAATGAAAGATATGGAGAGAAGTATCTTACAGCAAGAGGAGTGGATAGTTGGATGGGGATAAGCATTGAAGAGGCTAAACGAAGAGCGAAATACCCAACTGGCAAGTGGCAGAGGCGCTATCCACTTATTGAAATGCTAATGACTAAACAGATGGCAATTCAATGTGTCGAGGATTATGGTCTTCCTACACCACCTGCCTCGCTTTGCTGGATGTGCCCTAACAGAGATGATGATCTGTGGCTTTATATGAAAAATAACGTCCCATCTGATTTTGAAAGAGCATGTCAGCATGAAAAAGAGATACAAATGAAGTGGCCTCATTTGTGGCTTACTAAATATGGTGTTCCGCTATCTGAGGCACCACTAACACCTAGTGGTGGTAAAAATGCACAAATGGATCTTATACAATTCTGCGATTCTGGACTGTGCTTCGTTTAAGCCGCATAACCCATTAGAGCAGAAATATTCGCTAATTAAAATTGAAAGAATAATTTCATTTATAAACCAGTTCCCTGAATCTTACCTGTTTTGCGATGGTGACCGGGAAATAGCAGAGATTAAGTTTGAGGAATGAAGCCGAATATTCGGCCTTTATTTTTTTGCCATAAATAATTTCATGATTATTACAATCAAGGTGATATATGAAACGTAAATTTGAAATTTGGTTGGATTCCGGAGCAAACATTCACTCTTGCAAAAAGACAGTTGTAACACTCGGTGATCTTGGCTTATCAGAGAATGAGTGGGATGAAATGGATCAGGACGAAAAAGACGAAAACATGCGTGATGTAGCATTTGAAACGCTTGATTGGGGATGGAAGGAAATTAAGTGATGACCGCATAGTCGGCCTTTATTTTTGGAATAAACAACAGGATAAACACTGCACTGAATTATTTGAGGTGAGATATGGAAGCATTAGTAGTAGAGCGAAGCGAGGATGGCTACTGGACGCACCCAGAATACGCCAACCTGTTTGGGGATAGAGAGGTAATTTCAGCTGATGAGTTCAGATCTTTCTGCAAGCAGCATGGCATTGAATCATCAATTGTTGAAATGGAAAACGACAACAATCAAACGGTAATTGACGCGTATTTTGAAGATGGGAATCAAAACATCAGTGGATGGGAGCCAAGCATGCCAGATGGAGAAGGATGGTTTGTCGGTTCGATTCACGATACAGAAGACGGTCCGATCTGCGTTTGGTTCAGGAATGTAGATAAGGCCGAATAGTCGGCCTTTATTTTTGGCATAAACAACAGAATAAACATTGCACTGTGTATTCATTCCAACGAGTGAATACACGGAGCAATGTCGCTCGTAACCAAACAGGAGCCGACTTGTTCTGATTATTGGAAATCTTCTTTGCCCTCCGATGTGAGGGCAATTTTTTATCTATGAGGATATGAATAGATGTCAAACATCAAAAAATACATCATTGATTACGACTGGAAAGCATCAATAGAAATTGAAATCGACCATGACGTAATGACAGAGGAAAAACTTCACCAGATTAATAATTTCTGGTCAGACTCTGAATACCGACTCAATAAACACGGCTCTGTATTAAATGCTGTATTAATCATGCTGGCGCAACATGCTCTGCTTATAGCAATTTCAAGCGACTTAAATGCATATGGTGTTGTGTGTGAGTTCGACTGGAATGATGGAAATGGTCAGGAAGGATGGCCTCCAATGGATGGTAGCGAAGGAATAAGAATTACCGATATCGATACATCAGGAATATTTGATTCAGATGATATGACTATCAAAGCCGCCTGAGCGCGGCGTTACCGCATACCAATAACGCTTCACTCGAGGCGTTTTTCGTTATGCAATCAAATATAAGGAGTTACCCATGATGCACTTTCAGCTCGCGGGTAGCGGCGTCATGTCCGCTTTCTACCCGCACGAATCTGAATTATCACGCCGAGTTAAACAATTAATCAGAGCAGCAAAGAAACAACTGGAGGCGTTATGCGCAATGAAATAGCCATCAATCACCAGATGCTTCGTGCTGCACAGAACAAAGCAGTAATAGCCAGATTTATTGGTGATTCCAAAATGTGGCTTGAAGCAAATAAAGCGATGAAATCAGCTATCAACCTTCCGTGGTATCGCAGGAAATGAGTTTTACAGATAACTGGTCAGACGAAGAATTCATTCGTCAGATGAAAGAATTAATCGGTAACGAAGGAGATATTCATGTCACTTGCAACCACAGTGAAGGAGAGCAAGTTACAGAGACGCATGTACACGCAGCAGGCGTTAATGTATCGCCAGAAGGGAGATCGTGAAGGTGTTCGCGTATTTTTAAATGCGGCAAAGACTGAAGTATTAAATCAGCGTTATTTCCTTGGGCCATGTCCATTCTGAGGTGAATTATGGATTTGAACAAATTCGATGAGCCATTCAGCCCTGAAGATATCGAATGGCGAATACAGCAAAGCGGTAAAACACGCGATGGCAAGGTGTGGGCTATGGTGCTGGCTTATGTCACGAACCGGGCAATCATGAAGCGCCTGGACGATGTTTGCGGCAAAGCAGGATGGCGCAATGAATACCGCGATATTCCCAACAACGGCGGAGTTGAATGCGGCATATCAATCAAGATTGATTCCGAATGGGTAACCAAATGGGATGCTGCTGAAAACACGCAGGTAGAAGCCGTCAAAGGTGGTCGTTCCGGTGCAATGAAGCGCGCTGCCGTTCAGTGGGGAATTGGTCGGTATCTGTATAACCTTGAGGAAGGTTTCGCACAAACATCTCTCGATAAAAAGCAGGGATGGCACAGGGCAAAACTGAAGGATGGAACAGGATTTTACTGGCTCCCTCCATCGCTGCCGGGCTGGGCAATCCAAGCATCAGATAACAAACCATCACCAGAAAATACCAACCAGAAATCTCCATCGGTTGACTGCGAACAAATCCTGAAAGACTTCAGCGATTATGCGTCAACAGAAACTGACAAGAAAAAACTCATCGAGCGTTATCAGCGTGACTGGCAATTAATGGCTGGCAACGAGGAGGCGCAGGCTAAATGCGTTCAGGTAATGAACATCAGAGTTAACGAACTAAAACAGGCGGCATAAATGGGAAGTAGAGGCGTAAATAAGGTGATCATTATTGGTCGCCTTGGGCATGATCCAGAAATCAGATATTCACCATCAGGAACGGCATTTGCAAACCTTACAGTTGCTACGTCAGAACAATGGCGTGATAAGCAAACTGGAGAGCAAAAGGAGCAGACGGAGTGGCACCGTGTGGTAATGAGCGGGAAACTGGCAGAAATTGCCAGCGAATATCTGCGAAAAGGCTCTGAGGTTTATCTTGAAGGCAAATTACGGACAAGAAAATGGCAGGATCAAAGCGGACAGGATAGGTTCACTACCGAAGTCATCGTGGGCGTTGGTGGAACCATGCAAATGCTTGGTGGCAAGCAAGGAGGCAATGAACAGTCTTCACCTCAGCGAAATAACGGTCAGCAACAAAGACAGCAATCTCAGCAGCAGGGGAATCACAGCGAACCACCTATGGATTTTGACGACGATATACCCTTTGCACCAGTAACTCTCCCCTTCCCTCGTCACGCTATTCACGCAATTTAATCAGGAGAAAATCATGCCAGCGCCTCTGTATGGTGCGGATGACCCGCGCCGCTGTTCCGGCAATTCCGTATCGGAGGTGCTGGATAAATTCAGAAAAAACTACGATCGGATAATGTCGCTACCGCAGGAAACGAAAGAGGAAAAGGAATTTCGCCACTGCATATGGCTTGCAGAGAAAGAAGAGCGCGAGCGAATTTACCAGACATCAATCCGACCATTCCGCAAAGCCACATATACCCACTTCCCTGAAATTGACCCGCGCCTGCGTAATTACCGCTCACGCTATGGCGCTATCAGTAATGACTGAGGAATTAACAATGAAGCTAAACATCGACCTCGGCAAATACGTTATTACCGGAACCAAACACGATCTGATTCTTAGCGAAAGAGGAATTATCAAAGAAGGCGAGAATGCAGGGAAAGAAACACTAAGCCGTATCGGTTATTACAGCAAGTTTGAGCATCTGGTTAAAGAATTATGCAACCGTGAAATCCTGTTATCTCAGGCGCAGACGCTACAGGATATTCAGCAGCATATCGAGACTTTAGGTGTGTCACTTAGCATGGCCGTTGACCAGTTCGTGGAGAGTAAATCATGAGAGGACTTGCATACAATCCCGGCATTCTTCCGGCAGAAATGATTATTCGCCAACGCGTAAAGCCAATGCCATCGAGAGAGGAATTGCTTAAGAGAAATAGTTTCGGCTCTGTTAATGACAACAAATATCTGAATGCAATGTGGCGGAGTGGGAAGAAATGAAACAAATGTCACTAATTGAGATGGATGGTTTTCTGAAAGGTAAATGCATCCCACGAGATTTAAAGGTTAACGAAACAAACGCTGAATATCTGGTGCGTAAATTTGCTGAAGCGGAGGCCAAGTGCGCGGCGCTGGCAGCGGAGAATGCGGGGCTGAAGTCTGGCGCTATGGGCGAAATCAAGGTTATCAACCGTGGAGGGCAGGCATATTGCGTAAAAGATGGAGTGCAAGTTAATCCCATGTATGCAAGAGGGTGGAATGACTATCGCGCAAAGTCTCTGCAATCAGACACCCCAGCTACCGATGCTTTTCTAGCTGAAGTGAAGACTGAAGCACGCAAGGAAGGCGCTTATTTTGTGGCGAACAGAATGCTGGCTGCCTGGGTAGCTGGTTTTATTGATGATACTGCGAAGAACGCCGCGGATATTGCCCGGATGATTCTTACCTCTACTGAGTTTATGGCTAATGCGCCGGAAGGCGATTTTGACCGCTCATTCTCTGATGGCGTTCTCGAAGATATCGCCGAACAGCTTCGTAAAGGAGTCATCCAGTGAGCGAGATTGACTATCAGGCACTGCGTGAGGCGGCGGAACGTGCAATTCCAGCAATGGAACGCCTGTTAATGTTGCCAGCTGATGATGATTTGTTAAGTGAACAGGAACTTAAAGATTACGGTGTGGATATTGATGCGCTCAACGCCTTCAAATTTCTGGCCGGACCAGAAACCGTGCTGGCACTACTGGATGAACGGGAAAGGAACCAGCAATACATCAAATCCCGCGACCAGGAGAACGAGGATATTGCGCTAACGGTAGGGAAGCTGCGCGTTGAGCTTGAGGCAGAAAAACAGCGGGCAAAGGATCTGTTTATGGAAAATGCTCGGCTTAAGTCAGGTATAGCCGGTCTGATACACCTCGGTATTCGATATGCAGATGTTGATGTCATGAAAATTGCTGGAGATGCCCAGCTTTCTACCCCATGCACTGACAGCATCATAAACAGCATTGCAACAGGCATTCGCATCAACGGAGAGTGAGATGAGCGCTATAACCAAAGAACGTATCGAATTATTCATTAAAAATCCGCTTGATAACGGGCTTACCCGTGGCGAACAAATGGAAGTGGCGCGGATTGCGCTGGCATCGCTGGAAGCCGAACCTGTAAGCCAAGCTTACAACTTGCCAGAATTAATCGAAGGCATGGAAGTTTCCATTGATGTAAGCACTTGTGATGCTGATTTAGGTAATCGCTATTTCGGCACCGTCACCGAGGCGTTAGAACTTGATACAGCCAAGAATGGTTACATCCTCCTGGTTCAGGACGCAGAGCCAAACTTCGATGTAAATGGCAACTCTCCGGTAACTCAGGATGGTTGGATAAGCTGTAGTGAGCGAATGCCTGAAATTAGACAAACAGTTATTGGATGGAATGGATATGCAGTTAGACAATGCGTATATACAAGGAATGAATATGCCAAGACACAGAAAGGCAGAGAGCCAAGGTTTGAAACCTTAACTGGTATATGGCATGGAGTAACCCACTGGATGCCGCTACCAGAACCGCCGCAGTAGGTGAAGTGATGGCTGTAAAAGAGAAGATTTTGCAGGTGATGCGTTCCCAGGCTGCCCTGCAAGATAAAGCTCTCGGCGGGGAATATCCATTCAGGATGGCAACCTGGAATCTGCGGTTGGCAATGGAGAAGGAATTTCCTGATGAAGAATGGCGTTCGGCAGATTTGCGCAAAATTCTTATGGAGCTGGCTAAAGACGGAGCAGTATCCAAAGATACCTATGCCAGCCGGATTGGTCAGGCGGTGTGGAGACTGGAGGTGCGGTAATGGCTAACCTGCAACTTGCCGTCAAAGGTGAATAACAATCCTCGCACTCGCGGGGATTTCTTTTATCTGAACTCGCTACGGCGAGTTTTGTTTTATGGAGATGATAAATGCACTTCCGAGTCACAGGTGAATGGAATGGAGAGCCATTCAACAGAGTTATCGAAGCAGAGAACATCAACGACTGCTATGACCACTGGATGCTGTGGGCGCAGATAGCACATGCAGACGTAACCAATATTCGAATTGAAGAACTGAAAGAACACCAAGCCGCCTGATGGCGGTTTTTTATTGGAGACAAGAAATGTCAGATTTGGCTATGAAGGTTTTGAAATGGCAATCGACTGGCGATGTCGGCATCAGTAGCGCAACTCTTGCCTCAATCGCATGTGGACTGAAAAAGAATATCTATGGTCATCACTTCGGTGCTCCACATGACGCAGCAGATTTCCGGCGATGCGTTGCGCTTGTTGAACAGATTCCAGAAATCAGAGATTAATTCGACAAGGTTGCAAAGCGCGTTCCGGCATTCAAAGGAATCCTCAACGAATGGGATTCTCTCGTTGCTCTGTTGAAGTCTGAAATGAAGATACACGGAAACAAAGCACCAGAGACTTACAGAAGAATCAGCGAGCTACGCAAGGACTAACGCCTCACACTCGATGAGGCCTGTTCATTTCTCAAGATATCCAGACCTACCATCGCCGCATCAATGCGGTTTTTTATTGCCTGATTTGCAGGTTCGATTCCCTATTTGGAGATAGCACTCATGCAACACGAACTACAGCCTGATTCACTGGTTGATTTGAAATTCATCATGGCCGATACTGGCTTCGGTAAAACCTTCATCTACGACCGGATTAAGTCCGGCGACCTGCCAAAAGCCAAAGTTATCCACGGACGAGCAAGATGGTTATATCGTGACCATTGTGAATTCAAAAATAAGCTCTTAAGCCGCGCTAATGGGTAAAATAGCGGGTAAAATATTTTTCACATCTAAAAAACACCATTCCAATCAATCCCCTGCCGCGTCAAGTAGATGTCTGCAGGGGACACCAGATACCCTTCAAACGAAATCTACCTTCACCCCGTAAAAGA
>ENA-UOZH01000499-UOZH01000499.1-food-metagenome-genome-assembly--contig:-NODE-499-length-11185-cov-64.715454_pt1 | contig 11185 bp, 10 predicted proteins | sample MGYA00249888_ERZ772728 | MGnify/ENA primary metagenome ERZ772728 (study PRJEB29005, sample SAMN08379450) | food metagenome | isolation source: cheese spiked with Escherichia coli O157 | study: EMG produced...
ACCAGGAACCACCTCCTTAGCCTGTGTAATCTCCCTTACACGGGCTTATTTTTTACGCGTAATTCAATGAAATAAAAGGATTTATTTCTGGTCACGTCCACACATTGACCACATCGACAAAAAAGCCCCTCAACTGAGGGGCTATTTTTGTGATCACATCCACATAATTTGCTGCCCTGACGGCAACGGGTGCGGCCTTACGGCGTGGACTTCTCCCGGCTTCACGATGTATCTCTGTACCGACTCATAGGTGATGAACGTGGCGCTGCAATTCACGTTCTGGCACTGGTGATAACGCTCTTTTGTCGTGTCAGTGATATAGCGGCTTGTACGCGCATGTGCGGCATGCTGGCATAAAGGACAATGAAACATCGCGAGCACCTCTTCCGGTTTTGTTGATGGTGCCATTTTAGTTAATTTATCCTTATAAAACAAACAGATAAAATAAAAACATCACTCATCATCTTCTGTTTCGTACTCCACATCAGAAAGCCTGACCTCAAGCTCCAAGGACGTCGTGAAGCCGCTATTATTCAGAAAATGTGTCACCTTAGTGATTGTCCAGTCCTGCTCGTCTATGACGCGCTTAAAGCCTGACACTTTAACCGGCGTTTCCGTGTAAATATCTGCCCGACCGGTAGCCAGGCTGATGGAGAACTCCGCAACACCCCGTTGCAGTTTATCCCACTTCGCCTGAGCGGCGCGCATGGCCTGCGCTTTCGTGGCATATACCGTGGTCAGGGCAAAAACGTTGTCAGCCTCACCGGCCATGTATTCACCTTCGCGCGCTTCCGGTACTTTTGGCGCTTTCTTCTGCCTGACCGGTTTCGCTTTCGGGTGCTCCAGTGCGCGCAGGTGTTTCTCTTTCTTTTTGCGTTTCAGTTTTACCTTCTGCTTTTGCGGCTTCGGGTCTTTGGTGTGTAACCACTTTGCCGTTACGCCTGTGTAGGCTCCGCGGTCAGCAATCGCAAAATGATGACGGTCGCCGTCGCTGCGGGTGATGGTAATCTGCGGGATTTTTTTACCGCTGGCCGTCACCCCCTGCCCCGCTTTGAGAAACAACAATTTTCCCATTTTTACCGACACCTCACCGCCGTTGCGTTCAGCAAGGCGGGTCAGGAATTTTGCATCAGACTCCTGCGACTGGTCGATGTGCGGGATTTTAATTCCGGCCAGTGACGGCGCGACACTGGCTTCCAGCCTGTTACGGGAGGCTATTGCCTCAACAATCGCACCGAGCGTGGTGTCATGCCAGGAGCCTTCACGGCGGGAATTGAGCGTCCCGCGAAAATCTACACTCCGGGCGCGGATGGTGACCACATCCGGCGCGCCCCGGTGTTCAACCTCATCAACGGTAAATTTCCCTTTGCATACCAGGGCAAAACCTTTCCAGCCGATATACACCGTCAGGACAGCGCCACGAATCGGCAGCCCGACCTGCCCGTCGGCATCGTTCAGTTCAATATCAAGCTGGTCAGCCTCAAAGCCCCGGTTATCCGTCAGAGTCATGCTCATTAGACGGTCGCTGATATTGCCGGTAATATCCCTGCTGTCGAGCATCAGCATGTAATCCGGCGTCAGCGTACTGCCTGCATCAAATGTCAGTGCATCCAGCATTATCCCGCCCCCGTCATACCTGTGAATTTAGTCGCCATACTGCCAGCCTTACCGATGAGCGATTCCGCCTGTTTACCGATATCGCCATAAAGCGCGGCCAGTGATTCATCAACGCGGGTGAGCGACAGCGTAAAATCAATTTTCCGGGGTGTGCCGTCTGCAAAGAAAATACTCCCTGTTTCACTCACCTTGCTGATGACATACATGCCGTAAATCATGCCAGTGCCATCCAGCAACGGCCACGCCCGGCCTTCCTCTGCCATCAGCCTGAGCGTGGTCATCGTCAGCTTTCCGCCGGTCAGTTCAGGATAAAGCACACCGGCAAGCGTGATGTTTTCCTCGCCAACACCGAGAAACTGGAAGGCATCCCGTTTACCGATACGGGAATTTGACGGCCAGCGATAATCTGATTCACGCTGCATGGTCTGGTGTGGCAGCGTCTGGCGCATAAAAACAAACATACCTAACGCGAGCATCATTTTTCGTCACCTCCTTAACCGTCATGCATCATGCTGGCACGGGCGCGCGCACGTTTATCCCGCTCGTATTTTTCGAGCGCATCCTGTAACTGGCGGTCAAGCTGTGTTCCCGGCGCAGAACCACCCGTCAGGTTAATGTGATATTCGTTTTTACTCTGGTCTACATAAGAGCGGCCAGCCGGTGCCGTAACCGGCTGATAAGCCTGATAGCCTGCATAAGAGCTGGTCGCCGGAATATAACCAACGCTGCCATACGTGGCGGCTTGAGTTCTGGCGGCGGTCTGGTCAAGTGTGTCTGACTCTTTGTTGATAACACCGAGTTTTTCCAGTACCCAGTCAATACCGCTGCGCAGTTTGTTGAACGCATTAAGCGGCAGCATCAGCGCGTCAGCCAGTGCCTGCCCGAACATGACGCCCGTGTCACGGCAACGGTTCAGGGTGTCCTGGGTGGCTTTAACCGGGGCAATCAGGTTTTTAAACCACTGCCACGCGGCCTGTAACTTTTCGCCCAGCCAGTCAAACACCGGCTTAAGTGGCGTGAACAGTTCCCCCACCGGCGCAAATGCCGCTTTCAGCCCTTCAACCACACCGCCAAAGAATGCGCTGACAGGCTCCCAGTATTTACGGATAAGTAACGCTCCGGCGACAATGGCGGCCACCACGGCCACTACCGGCCAGCTAATCGCCCCGATGGCCGTCATAACGGCACTGCCAACCGTCGTGAAAATTGCCCCCATTGCGCCTGCTGCAGCAATGATGGCATTGATGCCGGTGATAACCGGCCAGGCTACGAGGCCAATGGCACCGATGACACCAGTCAGCGCCAGTGCACCACCGACAATGATGCCGATGGTTGACGCCAGTGATTTGTTTTTCTGGATCCAGCCGTCGAGTTTTAACACATACTTTGTGGCCGTCTGCGTGAGCTTACGCAGTGCGCCTTCCTGCTGGTCAAACAGGTCAGTCCCCACCGCCTCATAAGCGGACTGAAACTCCTTAAAGTCACCTCCGAGGTTGTCCTGCATGATATTTACCAGTTCTGCGGTCTTTCCGTCTGAGGCTTTAAACGCAGCGGTCAGTTTGTCCAGCTTTCCGGTTGAGGCGGCAGTCATCAGCACGGCGGCGGCTGAACTGGCCTCCTCCCCGAAAATGGTTTTCATGTATTCAGCCTGCTGGGCAGTACCGAGCCGGTTTTTCTCAAAACTGGCCTGCATTTCTTTCAGAATGGTAAATACTGGTCGGGTGTTTCCCTTACTGTCTGAGGTTTTCACACCAAGCTCTTTGAGTGCATCCCATGCTTTTCCCGTCGGTGCCTGCAGGCGGCTTAACACGGCACGGCTTCCCGTACCCGCCATTGAGCCTGTGATTTTTGCATCATGCAGCGCCCCGACCATTGCGGCGGTTTCTTCAATGCTGACACCGGCATTTTTTGCCACAGGTGCGGCATAGGTCAGCGCATCGCTCATGCCGTCAAAATCGGCGGCGGTTTTGTTCATCGTCATGGAGAGAACATCCCCGATATGAGCGACCTTATCGTTTGAAAGCTGAAAGGCGGATTTCATCCCCATCAGCAGGGCGGCATTTTCTTCCATCGTGCGACGGTTCGCCAGCGCCATATTCAGCGTGACCGGCGTTGCCGCCTGAATGGCATCAACATCCCCACCGGCTTTCGCGATAATAATCTGCGCACCGGCTGCATCATCCGCCGAGGCGGCGGTATTGTCGCCGAGCTGGCGCGCCTGCTTGCGTAGTGCAGCCATTTCGGCGGAGTCTTTTGCCACACCGAGCACAGCCTGCAATTCTGAGTTTTTCTGCGCAAACTCATAACCGGGCATCAGCAACTTAACTCCGGCCATCGTTCCCGCCGCCGCAATCCCCACACCGGCAGCGCCCACTGAGGCCATATTTCCGGCCAGTTCCTTTCCGGCCTGATAACGCTGTTTGACTGCGTTAAGTTTTGCCTGTTGCGCACTGACACGCGCCAGCGCGTCGCGCTGACGGTTAAGCTGTGCGGTGGTTTCACTGATACGGTTTTTCAGTCCCTGCTCATCATGTGCAAGATTGCGGGTATTAATTCCCACAGCGGCCAGTTCCCGCTGCTGGCGTTTAACGGAATCCGTCAGGCGGTTATATTTCGCCTGTAAGTCCTCCGCCGCACGCTTTGCGGATTCCAGCACTTTCGCCTGAGCACGGGTCGGTCGTTCGGTATTTTTAAACTGTGTGGCAAGGGCTTCGGCTTCCTGCCGCGCCTTTTCAAGTGCATGACCAGTCACGGCGAGCTGTGCACTGGTCTTGCGGAACCCCTCAATACGGGATGCGTGACCGTTCAGCTCGCGCAGTGATTTTTGTGTTTCCCGGATATCCCCCGACAGCGACTTGCTCGCTGTACGGATGGATTTAAACGGGCGGGATGCCTGGTCAACAGCCCTGAGCAATACCTGTAATTTTACATTGTTACTCATTCGTGTTTCCGCTTCGCCGGAGCGCCTTTTCGCGCCATGTGATGAGTTCGGTCAGGCTCATGGGATACAGTTCTGATGGCGGCCAGTGAAATATCACTGCCACATCCGCCATCAGGTCATCGACCGAGAGGTTTTTCGGAAACGTCACTGCACCGAGTTCGGCGACAAAAAACCGACCACCTTACCGGCCAGCGCCACAAGGTCAGGCAGTTCCAGCGCGGCGACTTCCTGCTCGGTCAGCATCGGTGCCGTCATGCGCGGCAGCACCTTAATCAGTGCATCGACTTCGGAGTTCGCGACCGCTGCCAGACTGACACCGCGCAGCGTCCCGGCATTGGGTTTCATCAGCGTGACCTGTTCGATAACCTGCTCACCACGCTTGACCGGATTGTCCAGGGTAATCACATTTTCTTTGTTCATGGTTTTCTCACTTCTGAATCGGGGTTAACCGGTCAGCCTGGCTGACCGGATGAAAATCACAGGCCGATATTGCGGCGGTGTTGCTCCAGCCGGTCGACGCCGTTCACCTTCTCAATCATGTTGATGGTGTCAATTTCGACCAGCTCCTTACCGTCCATCGTCAGCCGGAAATAAGTGCAGACCACGGAGATTTTCGACTCGGTATCTTCTCCCTGTTTCCCCTCGCCGGTGTCGATTTCTTTCTGACGTCCACGCATGACCACCTCGACGGCCACCGTTTCGCCGGTATCGTCGCGCTGGTAAGAGCCTGCAAAACGAATCGGTACGGCATCCACACCGGTTGCGGCGTAAAGTTCCCAGATAACCGAATCCGGGAAGCCCCCGAGCGACCACTCCATTGACAGCGCATCGTCATCAAGGCCGAGGTCTACCGGTGCGCTGCCGTTCATCCCCGCACCGCGATAGTTTTCGAGCTTACGGGTCAGTTTTGGCAGCGTGACGGACTTTGCAACGCCCTGATAGCTGTAGCCGTTCAGAAAGACGTTCATTAACTTGAGTTTGCGCGGCATTGCCATCGGTCAGGCTCCTTAATTGCTGTTAACCGAGGTGACCAGATTTGCCAGATATTTATCAGTAATACGCTGGCGCAGGGTCAGGTTTTCGAGAGGAGGCACCGGGGTATAGTCATAGTCGATATACAGTTTTCCGGCCTTGAGGGTTTCCGCATCGTTGGATTCTTCGCTGAACCAGCAGGTCGCATCCACGATATAGCCGTTTGTTTTCAGCTCACGGAATTTGGCATTGATGCCGTCAACGATGTCGCGAATCAGCGTTGCGGTGATGGGCTTATCCACCGCCCACATGTGCGCCTCAGCCATCGTGTCGGCCAGCACCTGCGCGGTGCGGGTGTAGTTTTCAAAGAGGAACAGTGGGTCATCAGAGCAGGTACGGTTACCCCAGAAGCGGAAACCGTCACGGCGAATCAGCGTTGTGACACCTGACTCGTTCAACAGGTCAGCATCGGTGCCGGACTCCTGCAAATCCCAGAATACAGAGGCGCTGATGCCGGTAACACCGTTTACCCCGACATTGGACAGCGTTTTATGCCAGCCCTGCTCCTGGTCGATTTTAGCGCGCAGACCCAGCGCACGGGCGGTGGCATACGCGGTGGCGGTGGTGCTGCTGACCGTATCCCATGCGAGGAAATCCGGCCAGATGACCATCAGCTCACGCTGGCTGAAATTCTGGCGGTAGGCTTTCACCTCGGAAATAGTTTTACAGCCCCATGCGCTGATATACCCGAAAGCGCGCAGCTTCTGACAGACTGATGCCAGTGCAACAGCCACCTCTTTGGTATCCAGTCCCGGCACACCGAGAATACGCGGTTTAACACCGGTTACCGACTCCGCCGCCAGCAGGGCTTTCAGTCCGGTGTACTGACCGTTTTCGTCGGTGGTGCCGATGATATTGGAAACGGTCTGCGCGAGTTTCGTTTCTTCGTCATCGCCGGTGCCGTCTTCCACGCGCACGACAACGGTGACCGGTTTTGACTGGTCGGCGATGGCCTGCAACGATGCCGCCAGCGTGCCTTTTTTACCGGCCTTTGCAATTGCGCTCTGCACATTGGTAATCAGCACAGGTTTATTGAGGGGGAAGGTTTCCGCATCCGCATCGCTGGCCGTGCAGACCATGCCGACAATGGCCGTGGATACGGTGGAAATGACGCGGGTGCCGTCGTTAATCTCCAGCACCTGCACGCCGTGATGATAGTCACTCATCCGTTTAACTCCGTGGTTAATGGGTGCAACTATTTTCTGTTGTGCAGAGCATGAGACGCTATTTGACCTGGCTGGTCAGGGGATGAAACAACAGATAAAGAAAATGCGGGCAATTCGCCCGCCTGTCCTGATTTGTACTCACTCATTTTCCGCCTGACAATTTACATAGCCCAAATGCTATCAAATCTGACAGTCTGCTTTGAGCGAGGAGCGGAAGTTCGCTTTGCTCCCGTGTTAATAGTGGGTATTAATCAATCGGGAGCATAACCATAGAATTAGCTGTTTGATTCAGCATCAGCAACTTTTCTATATTTAGTAAGCAATTCTACTTTACGTAATTCAATCTCACGCATAATGTTTGATTGAATATCATGTATTTTAGAGGGCGACGCACCTTTAACCTTTATATTTATAAAGGTAATGCACAATTCAGGATTAACAGGGGTTTTTCTTCCATATTCACTAAACTCGTATGCAACCTTACATTCACCTGAATAGGATTCATAGCTAATTGTGTAACTTGCGACAACCTTAGTAACACGTACATACGGGTGTATGTGTTTCCATTTGATAGATATTATATTCTCTAGATTTCCTTTGACTCTATACTGGTCAATATCTTTTTCGAGAAAATTAGTCACAGCATCTGATTGTTTTTCGTAACCAGTAGAATGATCCGGATTAAAATGAACATCATCTATTTTTTGATGGTAGAATAAGTATCCAATATGAAGGGATGCTAATTCATTAAGGAATTTTACTCTGTTTTCATTTTCAAAATCATCCATCAGAACTCTACCTCGATGAGGCGAATGTTCAATTATATTATTTCTTTCCAAATGCTCCTCTATCAAGGTTATGACATTTTCAGCTATTTCTTTAGTTTCCGGAGATGTGTGATTTAGTTTTACATTCATTAAAAGCTGGGAGTTACCAGTGATGCCATTAACGTCTTTCTTGATTTCCACAGATCCTTTAAAGAACTTCTCAGTTATATACCAATCATCTAGAATATCTGTCTTGCAAATTTCGAACTCCATTATTACGGAATTATTACTTCTACCATCTAGAGATGTAAAATCGCTAAAATCTGATATCTCATAATTAATGTAACCATTTTTTGTGATTTTACTAACATCTACAAACCCACTAACTTCACCAAGCAAATCAACATCTTGCTTAAGATCAAAATTCCTGAAATTTACTTTATCTAATTTTTCCTTTGTTTTAATACTGCTTAGTAAATCATAAGATTCATCAGGGCTTAGTAAAGAGGTGATCAAGTTTGGAACTGTGCCTGATTTTTCAGACACTCCGCAAAAAAGCCCTCTTTCTTTAAGTAGATTATTGATCATTGTAGAGCTACAGTTCTGCTGGCTCACAAGATTTTTCAGTTCATCTCCGGAGGGGATGAAATCAATATCATTTTTCATCAGAAATGCTCCTGAAGGTGCTATTATAAGAATCAACGATTAATGTAATATCTCCAACGACATCCTCAGAGCCATCTTCAAAATTTTGCGCCATTTTGACTTCATCAACTGAAGGGGAGTCTGTGAGTTTATTATATTTATTGAAATAAATCTCATAATGATTTGCGAAATCGGAACAAAGCTTTCTAGCTAATTTATATACCAACCCTAGTGATTCTTTACTGTAATTAAAATCGCAAAGTAATATAAATTTTCGCCCATTATCATCAGGCACAGAAATGGGAATTATTGGAGAGGTAATGTATTCAACAGGCATTATTTTAGAATGTCTTGTTGAAGATGAAACATTTAAGGTAGTGTTAAGACAGAAAAAAGATATTTCACCATGCTTTTTCTTGATAAAGCTTATCGAGTTGTATAAAAATTTTGCTCTTGCGTTATCAACGAGATGTATGGCGTTGAACTTGAGGGTAGAATCGATTCTATGATTGATGATTTCACCTTTAATATTATCATTTGAATCGCTTTCATCATTATTTAAATAAAACAAAACCCCAATATCTTCTTTTCTTGAACTACCTGGAAATTGTCTTGTTATGGTTCTTTTAAACTGGGATTTTGAATAACATTCAATGGTGTGTGCCAAGTCTTTGAAATGTGAGCGAAAAGTAGTTTTGACTTTATCGTAAGGTACTGATGAATACTTTGCAGAAACAACAACGCTTACTAATGATTGTTTTTGAAGCATAGAGTTGTAGACATACAAAGCATCTATTCCATGTGTCTTTTTAGCATGTTCTCCCACGCAGCAATCTAATTGCTTGTTACTACATAGGTTTTTCCATCCAAAGAGTTTCAGAAAGTCATTGACTATCTCTTCGCCCACCTCGCCGACATATTTTGAGAACTCGCCCATTACCTAAACCGCCGTCTATTAAATTATAATTCTTTATAGTATTAATCTTATTCACATTTATCAACATTAGGAGTAAGCAAGACGAATTAGTAGTGAGTCATCAATCGACTTCCGCTCCTGGCACAGAGCGGACTGTCAGATTAGGCTTTACTCTGTGCCATAGATATGTAAGCTAATACAACTTATTGCGGCATTTCCGGCCATTCAGGATTTGCAGGATCCACACGACTGACCAGAACGCTGTAGCGTTCCCATGATTCCAGTCGGCTACGCTCCTCATCTGTTGCCATGTTCAGTCTGACCGCGCGCTCCAGCGGCAAAATCACGGATTCAGCATCTGCAAGAAGTCTGGCTTTCCGAATTTCTGCCTGCTGCTGTAATTCCTCTGCCGTATAAATGCGTTTAATCACTTTGCCGTCCTTAAACATCCAGTTCCCTGAAATGTCCGCCCGTCGGTTAGCAGTAATATCCGCCACTTCAACAACACTTAATCCATCCGGTCTGATAGCTGTCACATCCTTTTCCACATAGTGGATGATATTATCTTTGTCGTACGCTATTTTTATCGTGTCATCAGCAAAATACTTTTGTTCTTCGTACCAGTTCTTACCATCTTCTGAAAAAAACCAGACAACATCAAAGTCCTTTGTCAATTGATATTGTTCAACCGTTTTTGGATTACCCGCCGTAATATTTTTTAAATGCTGCATAAATTATACCTGCGCCACGTTATACCATGTCCCGTTAATGTATTTCTGCACCGGTCTGTAATATACGCCACCAATGTTATCGGCAGAGTTTGAGCCGGTATCCTGAACAATAATGCCGGTATATACGCAACCTGACGGAGCCTGATGCGTCCATGTAGTACCATTATTTGCTGGTTTATATGTAGATGCACCGCCCAGCCGCATGTCTCTCACATAACGTGAATCTGACTCAGTTTTGGTGTATGCACCAACATCTCCCGCTGAGGGTTTATGAGCAGTTGTATATAGTTGCGCCCATCCAGACCAGTTAGCATCTGTGGTATCTCGTCGGGAACGAATATATGCCGGAGCATGAGCACCGCTGGTTCCACTCCAGCCAATAAGTAACTCACCCTCTCCTACTGCGGTTACGCCAGTGAGATGAAGCACATTACCATAGGCTGTTGGGTAGCCATTGTTGTATGCCTCATACATCTGAATACCTGGTGTCCCCTTTACGCTCCCACCTAATGCAGTAACACGGTTTCTGGATACCAGTGTATTAATATTTATATCGGCAGAGCCATCAAATCTGACACCATTAATATTTCTTGCGTTCGCTAACTTAGTTGCTGTTGCAGCATTTCCTGAAAGGCTGGAAATAAATGGATGTGAACAGTAATAACCACGTCCATTTTTAAAATCCAGAATAGCCTGTACGTTCGTGCTTTCTGTAGCGGGATTAGTTGCCCCCCACTTATATGTCGTCTGACCGACGACATAATCCTCTGTCGGAACAATAACCGTTAGCCCTTCCTCTGCAAGAATTTGTACTGGGAAAGCTCTGGCTTCAACATAAAAAACACTACATACATCATCATCTTTCAGGCTTGTAACAATGGAATGGATTGAACGCTCATTGGTCTGATACGTCCAGAAATAACCTGCCGCATATGAACCACGATCGGTCCAGCCTCCGGGCATAACCATGCCATTAAACTCGCAGTTATTCATTACATAATCGCCGTTATAACAACCAGTTGAAATAACGACGCGGGATGCCATTTCTCCTGAAAGGCTGGCAGCACGGCGAAAGATAACGGGATACCACTTCCCGGCAACGACATTTGCAGGGGCGGCAAACGAATACTTTCGCATTCCCTTTTTCTTATCCACTTCACCTTTGCTGTAAACATTAATGTTACTCAGGAAGCGTCCTTTATCAGGAATATCCGCACCGTTCTGATCTTTCTGAAGACGTTTTTCAGCATTGTCATAGGCAGACTTCACCGCTTTTGGTGTTGCAGCCAGCGTTTCAGAATCGCTGTTGGTGGCGCTACTGAGCTGGACAAGGCCTTTTCGCGCTGTGGTGGCGTCCTGTGCAGTGTATT
>ENA-UOZH01000509-UOZH01000509.1-food-metagenome-genome-assembly--contig:-NODE-509-length-11094-cov-5.249479_pt1 | contig 11094 bp, 10 predicted proteins | sample MGYA00249888_ERZ772728 | MGnify/ENA primary metagenome ERZ772728 (study PRJEB29005, sample SAMN08379450) | food metagenome | isolation source: cheese spiked with Escherichia coli O157 | study: EMG produced...
CTTTGTTGATGAAGCCAGACTTGCCGAAGCGGGCAGCCAGGTTACGCTCGTGATCGACTTCGAAGCCCAGTACGCCCAGTTTGCCCAGGGACAGCTCACGTACCATTGCCGCGTTCTCACCGATGCCGCCGGTGAAGATAACCGCGTCCAGACGACCGTCCATCAGCGCGGTGTAAGAACCGATGTACTTCGCCAGACGGTGGCAGTAAACGTCCATTGCACGTTTAGCGTCTGCTTTCTCTGCGTAGTTGTCTTCAACATAGCGGCAGTCGCTGGTGACTTCGGTCAGACCCAGCGGATAGCAGAAACGGAACCACCGTTGCCCAGGTGGCAGGTGATGATGTTCAGCTCTTCAACCGGTTTGTTCAGAACTTTCGCGGCTTCCTGAGTCACATAGAAGTGGCTGGTGCCGTGCGCGCCGTAGCGACGTACGCCGTGCTCTTTGTACAGGCTGTATGGCAGGGCATAGAGGTAAGACTCTTCCGGCATGGTCTGATGGAACGCGGTGTCGAACACGGCCACGTTTTTGTCTTTCAGATTCGGGAAGGATTTCAGCGCTTCAGCGATACCGATCAGGTGCGCCGGGTTGTGCAGCGGAGCAAAAGAGGCAGAATCTTTGATGCCCTGGATAACAGATTCGTCGATCACGACGGAGCTGGTGTATTTTTCGCCGCCGTGGACGATACGGTGACCAATCGCAGTCAGCTGAGCAGACAGTTCTGGTTTTTGTGCCAGAATAGTGTTAACGATAAAGTTCAGCGCTTCACTGTGAGCAGCGCCAGCGCCTAATTCGGCTTCTTGCTTGCTGCCATCCATTTTCCATTTGATACGGGCTTCAGGAAGATGGAAACATTCTGCTAAACCAGACAGGTATTCGTCACCGTTGACGGCATCAAGGATAGCGAATTTCAGAGAGGAGCTACCGCAGTTCAGAACCAGTACTAACTTACTCGACATGGAAGTACCTTTTATGATACGTGGCTAAAAAAACGTCAGTGTGTCACAAAGCGTAGCGCAGGATGACATTGACATTTATGATTAACATCATGCCTTGTACTGTTTTCGGGCACGATGAGAGAAGTACATTTGATTTTATGTCATTTTGCATAATTTTCAGCCAGTGGCAGAATATGCGATAATTTGACTAACCTGGTAAAAGGGTCTAACCGCCCCTCAGGTGCGCACAGAATACCTGATTGAGTGCGCCATTGCCAAAATCTTTTGAACGTTGTCATGCACAGTTGGTGTTTTGCACAAATTTTTTAAGTTTTATATGTAAAGTTGAGGTAAGCCATGTCCGGTCCCGAGAATCGCTCTGTGAGTTTTTTTGGCTTGTTTCGCCACGGGCAGCATTATGCAAAGACCTGGCCTCTGGATAAGCGCCTTGCTCCGGTGTTTATTGAATACCGCATTATTCGCGCCACGCGTTATGCGATTCGTATCATGCCGCCGGTGGCGATTTTCACGCTGTGTTGGCAAATCGCCCTCGGTGGTCAGCTGGGCCCGGCCGTCGCCACCGCGCTGTTTGCGCTGAGCCTGCCGATGCAGGGTTTATGGTGGTTGGGCAAGCGTTCAGTGACGCCGCTGCCGCCGTCGATACTGAGCTGGTTTTATGAAGTGCGCGGTAAACTGCAGGAGGCCGGGCAGGCGTTAACGCCGGTAGACGGAAAGCCTGATTATCAGGCTTTAGCTGACACGCTTAAGCGCGCCTTCAAACAACTGGATAAAACTTTCCTTGATGATTTGTAATTGCATCGGGAAAACGCATATAAAAGAAGGCGCATAATTCATGCGCCTTCTTTTTTCACGCCGTAAAAGTGCAACAGGAGTCAAAAATGGAAATGACCAATGCGCAGCGTCTGATTCTGTCGAATCAATACAAAATGATGACGATGCTCGATCCGGACAACGCTGAACGCTACCGCCGCCTGCAGACCATCATTGAGCGTGGATACGGGCTGCAGATGCGCGAGCTGGACCGCGAGTTTGGCCAGCTTACCGAAGAAACGTGTCGCACCATCATTGATATCATGGAGATGTATCACGCGCTGCATGTCTCCTGGACGAACCTGAAGGACGCCAGCGGGATTGACGAGCGTCGGGTCACCTTCCTCGGATTTGACGTGGCGACCGAGGCCCGCTACCTCGGCTATGTCCGCTTTATGGTTAACGTTGAAGGGCGCTACAGCCACTTTGACGCCGGGACTCACGGCTTTAACTCCCAGACCCCAATGTGGGAAAAATACCAGCGCATGCTGAGCACCTGGCACTCCTGCCCGCGCCAGTATCATTTAAGCAGTAACGAAATTAATCAAATTATCAACGCCTGATGGAGGTTCCCGTGCAGTGTAAAGGTTTCCTGTTTGATCTTGACGGGACATTGGTCGATTCGTTGCCGGTTGTGGAGCGTTCGTGGTGCAAATGGGCGGATCGATTCAGTATCCCTCATGATGAAGTGTTGAACTTTATTCATGGCAAACAGGCGATAACCTCATTACGTCATTTTCTTCCCGGCCGCAGCGAAGAAGAGATTCAGTCCGAGTTCGTCTGGCTGGAAAAGGTCGAAGCAGCGGATACGGATGGCGTAACGGCGCTGCCGGGAGCGGTGGCGCTGCTCAGGACGCTTGATGACGCGGGGATCCCTTGGGCGATCGTGACGTCAGGTTCGATTCCCGTCGCCCACGCCCGTCACCGCGCCGCGGGGCTGCCTGAGGCGAAGGTTTTCGTCACCGCCGAGCGCGTAAAGCACGGGAAACCCGCTCCGGATGCCTATCTGCTTGGGGCCGAGCTGTTAGGGCTGGCGCCGGGAGATTGCGCCGTGGTGGAGGATGCCCCTGCCGGTTTGCTCTCTGGGCTGAATGCCGGTTGTCGGACCATCGCGGTCAATGTGCCCGCCGATGCGCCGCGTCTTGATGAAGCTGATTTGGTGTTAACAACGCTTGAAAATCTGCTAGTTGAGCGCCTGCCTGACGGCAATGTGAATGTTAGCCTTAAAGATTAATCTCATGATTTAGCCCCGCGCCGGCGGGGCTTTTTTATGCCAAACTTCCAACTCCATCTTCTGACAAGGATAAGTTGTGAACGGTGAACTGATTTGGGTGTTATCTCTTCTTGCCGTAGCCGTCGTACTCTTTGCCACCGGAAAAGTGCGCATGGATGCTATCGCATTGCTGGTGATTGTCGCTTTTGTCCTTAGCGGCACCTTAACGCTCAGCGAGGCCTTCTCGGGATTTAGCGATCCCAACGTTATCCTTATCGCCGCGCTTTTCATTATTGGCGATGGGCTGGTGCGCACCGGGGTCGCCACCAAAATGGGCTCCTGGCTGGTGAAGGTTGCCGGTAACAGCGAAACCAAAATGCTGGTCTATTTAATGCTAACCGTTGCCGGACTAGGCGCTTTTATGAGCTCGACCGGCGTGGTGGCCATTTTTATTCCCGTGGTGCTCAGCGTGTCAATGCGCATGAACACGTCACCTTCGCGGTTGATGATGCCGCTCAGTTTTGCCGGACTTATTAGCGGAATGATGACTCTGGTGGCCACACCGCCCAATCTGGTCGTCAACAGCGAGCTGTTACGCGAAGGGCTGCAAGGATTCAGCTTTTTTAGCGTCACGCCGATAGGCCTGGTGGTGCTGGTCCTGGGCGTTTTCTATATGCTGGTGATGCGCTTTATGCTTAAGGGAGACGAAGGCGAACAGGTCCGCGATGGTCGTAAGCGAAGCACCTTCCGCGATCTTATCAAAGATTATCATCTCACAGGGCGCGCGCGCCGCCTGGCCATTCGCCCTGGCTCGCCGATGATTGGTCAGCGCCTGGACGACCTGAAACTGCGCGAGCGCTATGGGGCGAACGTCATCGGCGTTGAGCGCTGGCGGCGCTTCCGGCGGGTTATCGTTAACGTTAACGGCGTATCGGAGTTCCGCGCCCGCGACGTTTTGCTGATCGATATGTCGGCTTCCGATGTGGATTTACGTCAGTTCTGCGGCGAGCAAATGCTGGAGCCCATGGTGCTGCGCGGCGAATACTTTTCCGATCAGGCGCTGGACGTAGGGATGGCGGAAGTCTCCCTGATCCCGGATTCCGAACTGATTGGCAAGACGGTGCGCGAAATCGCCTTTCGTACCCGTTTCGATTTGAACATCGTGGGTCTGAAACGCGATGGCAAAGCTCTTGACGGCGCGGTCACCGATGAAGCTTTGCAGCTTGGCGATATCATGCTGGTGGTGGGGAACTGGCGGCAGATAGCGCTGCTGGCTAAGCGGGGTCGTGACTTTGTGGTGCTGAATATGCCCATTGAGGTTAATGACGCCTCGCCGGCGCACAGCCAGGCGCCGCACGCAATTTTCTGTCTGGTGTTGATGGTCGCGCTGATGCTGACTGACGAAATTCCGAACCCCATAGCGGCGATCGTTGCCTGCCTGCTGATGGGGAAATTCCGCTGTATTAACGCCGAAAGCGCCTATAAAGCCATTCACTGGCCGAGCATTATTTTGATCGTCGGGATGATGCCTTTTGCTCTGGCGCTGCAGAAAACCGGCGGCGTGGATCTGGTGGTGCAGGGATTAATGGACGTGGCGGGAAGTAAAGGACCGTACCTGATGCTTGGCTGCCTGTTTGTGATGTGCGCGGCTATCGGCCTGTTTATATCCAATACGGCCACCGCGGTACTGATGGCGCCCATTGCGCTGGCCGCGGCAAAGTCGATGGGCGTTTCGCCTTATCCTTTTGCGATGGTGGTCGCCATGGCGGCCTCGGCGGCGTTTATGACGCCGGTATCGTCGCCGGTGAACACCCTGGTACTGGGGCCGGGTAAATACTCATTCAGCGATTTTGTCAAAATCGGCGTGCCGTTTACTATCCTGGTGATGGTGGTGTGCGTTCTGCTGATCCCGGTGCTGTTTCCGTTCTGATTCAGCAGCGTTCTTTCCCCGGTCAGGCTGCGGCTGGCCGGGGAGCGGTTATTTTATAAAGGCGAATCCTGGCTGATTTCATCAAGCGAAAGGTGGAAACTCGGCACGAAAACCTGCATAAAGTAGTCCATCTCTGCGCTGCGGCGCGATTCCAGCGTTTTCTCAAGGCGGCCTTTGGCCAGCAGAAATTCATTATTCCCCGCCGATAGCTCTTCCAGACACTTCAGGTAGGCGCAAAGCGCATCTGCCTGCTTGACAAGGAATTTTTCCTCGTCGCTGTAGTGCTGTTCGTCGATGAGCGGCTCAAAAATATCGCGCAGTTCATCAGGAACCATATCGACCAGTTTCTGCTGGGCGATTTTCTCGATGGCCTTGTATTCTTGCGCGATCTGCGAGTTGAAATATTTTACCGGCGTCGGCAGGTCGCCGGTCAGAACTTCCGAGGCATCGTGATACATCGCCAGCAGGGCAATGCGCTCGGCGTTAACCTGACCGCCAAATTTACGATTTTTGATCGCCGCCAGCGCATGGGCCACCATCGCGACCTGTAAGCTGTGTTCGGAGACGTTTTCGGTGCGCACATTACGCATCAGCGGCCAGCGGTTGATCAGTTTCAGGCGGGAGAGGTGGGCAAAGAAATGACTCTGACTCATAGGAACCCTTAATCAGTTACGACGTCGGGTGACATTGTGCGCAGGGATTGCCGCCGGATGCAAATCCCGGCGGCTGGACAGATGAAGTCAGAGCTGGTGGTAGCCGGAAAGGAAACGCCCGAAACGGGTAATCGCCATTTCAAGATCGTCTTCGCGCGGAAGGGTCACGATACGCACGTGATCCGGCCACGGCCAGTTAAAGGCGGTACCCTGAACCAGCAGGACTTTTTCCTGCAGCAGAAAATCGAGCACCATCTTCTGGTCATCGTGAATATTAAAGCGCTTAGCGTCGATTTTCGGGAACATATATAGCGCGCCTTTCGGCTTGGTGCACGATACGCCCGGAATGTCATTAATCAGCTCCCAGGCGCGATTGCGCTGCTCATATAAGCGCCCGCCGGGAACAATAAATTCGCTGATGCTCTGATAGCCACCGAGAGCGGTTTGGATCGCATGCTGGGCAGGGACGTTGGCGCACAGGCGCATAGAGGCCAGCATCTCCAGACCTTCGATATAGCCTTTTGCGTGTTTCTTCGGCCCGTTAAGCACCATCCAGCCCTGGCGGAAGCCGGCAACGCGGTAGGTTTTTGACAGACCGTTGAAGGTGATCGTGAGGAGATCCGGGGCCAGCGGCGCAATAGAGTGGTGCTGCGCCTCATCGTAGAGGATTTTGTCGTAGATCTCATCGGCGAAAATAATCAGATTATGCTGGCGGGCGATCTCGACGATCTCCATCAGCAGCTCTTTTGAGTACACCGCGCCGGTTGGGTTATTCGGGTTGATAATCACGATGCCGCGGGTACGCGGGGTGATTTTCGCGCGGATATCGTCGAGGTCCGGGAACCAGTCGGACGACTCATCGCAGAGATAATGCACCGCTTTACCGCTGGAAAGCGCGACTGCGGCGGTCCAGAGCGGATAATCCGGCGCCGGAACCAGCATTTCATCGCCGCTATTCAGCAGCGCCTGCATGGCCTGAACAATAAGTTCGGAAACGCCGTTGCCGATATAAATATCTTCGACCGTCACATCACGCATGCCGCGAGCCTGGTAATGCTGCATGATGGCCTTACGTGCGGAATAGAGGCCCTTTGAATCGCTATAGCCCTGGGAAGTCGGGAGGTTGCGGATGACGTCAACGAGGATTTCGTCAGGCGCGTCAAAGCCAAACGGCGCTGGGTTGCCGATGTTCAGCTTCAGGACTTTGTTGCCTTCTTCTTCAAGGCGTTTCGCCTCTTTCAGAACCGGGCCGCGGATGTCGTAACAGACGTTATCTAACTTGCTGGATTTTTCGATGGGGGACATGAACCTTGACCTTTTAGCTGTTATCGCCACTCCCTGCCGTGGAAGTCAGCACGGAATAATGTACTCCGCATCCCCGCTGTTTTGAAGGGTTAACAGGAGAAGATTTTGCTATTCATGTTTTTTTGGTTTAATTGATTTCTCTGGTGGGTGGGTGTTTTGTTTATACAATAAACCTTTAATACTTTCATTGGTGGTCATATATTGCGTTATCTACTGATTCTGTAAACGTTTATCTGGCTTGTTGATTTAACGGAAATAAGTGCTTATTTTTTTGCGCAAAAACCGCGTCGCTTTCATATGTACGTTTAATTCACAATACACAGAATGTTTTAACAACTTTGCCAGATATTTTTAATGAAAAGCATTTAATTGATAAATGAGTTTTATTTTATGCAAGGAATATTCTTAGATTTGTAATTTAATTAAAGCGCGGGTCAGCATTTAAAATTGCCTGAGATAATACTGATTAACGCTTATAAATATTGTGGTTTTCGGTTAGAATAACGTCGTTAATACCGATATAAGGCTATGCCAGGTAGCCTGTTTCTTTATTAATACATTGTTATTGCAGGTTTTTGTTATCTTCCTGAGCGCGATGGCAAAGTTTGTCGCTGGTGCGGATGCAGGCAATGGTCATTGACGGCTATTTTTTGCGTCTCATCACAAAAAAACAAAGCGCCGTAATTAAAAGTGCTCAGGCATACGAGCAAAATATTACTCTGAAATTCCGCGCATTTGCTGCGGATGAGTGCTTTCTAATGCAATAACGTTCGTCCAGTTGTTCATCCGTCTGTCCGTGGCGGGTCACGCGAAGCTTAAGGAATAGCCGGAAACCTGGAGCACAGCATCAACAAGGCAGGTCAGCATTAGCCGCCTGAATGTGAAGCAAATATGATAAATGAAAATCGTTCGATACTAAATTTAGACCTCGACCTCTTGAGAACCTTTGTTGCCGTCGCCGATCTCAATACATTTGCCGCTGCCGCCGTTGCGGTATGCCGGACTCAGTCAGCGGTAAGCCAGCAGATGCAGCGGCTGGAGCAGCTGGTCGGCAAAGAACTTTTTGCTCGCCAAGGACGCAATAAACTTCTGACCGAGCAGGGCATTCAGCTGTTGGGCTATGCGCGGAAAATTCTGCGTTTTAATGATGAAGCCTGCATGTCGCTCATGTTCGGCAGCCTGCAGGGAACGCTGACCGTTGGTGCGTCAGATGAGACAGCGGATACTATTTTACCGTGTTTATTAAATCGGATTGGCAGTTTTTATCCGCGGCTGACGCTTGAAATCAAAGTTCTCAATCATATTGATATCGTCGATCGGCTGAAGAAGGGAGCTATCGATCTTGCGCTGACCACCCGACCCACGAAGGGTTTTGACATGCTGACGCTACGCGCTTCGCCAACGTTGTGGTACTGCGCAGCGGACTACGTCCTCCCTCAGGGCGAGTCTGTCCCGCTTGTTCTGCTGGATGCCCCGGATCCGTTTCGGGAAGAGATCGTTGCGGTGCTCAACGCCGCTCGCGTCCCCTGGCATCTTTCCCACGCGGCAACCTCAATGGCCGGGGTGAAGGCGGCGGTGAAGGCCGGGCTTGGGGTGACCGCGCAGCCGGTAGAGATGATGAGCCCTGAATTCCGCGTTCCGGGGCGGTGTGACGGCTTACCCGTGCTGCCGGATACCCACTATATGCTGAACTGCGATTCTCAGCAGGCAAGCGAACTGACGCAGGCTATTTTTCAGTCGCTGAGCGCGGAGTACCAGCCGTGGTCCACGCAACGTGTTTATACCCCCGAAGGGGGAGATAATTCCCTTATTTCCTGAGTGGGAAAAGCTAACAAACATCACAAAAACTGGTAACAAAATGTAAGTGTAAAAACGAACCCCCGACGTGTGAAATCGCCGCTGCGGTTCGTTTTTTTCAAATTTTATTGATTAATAGAATGTTTTGTTGATTTGTTTTGATGTAAATCAGTGAGTTAGATCTGCTCTTCCTCTCATTTCTCGACTTTTCTCTGCACTTTCAATACTTCCTGCTAATGTTAAAAAACCGGATAGTTTGTTGCCGTTTTCTTGGTTGAATTAACAAAAGCGTGTCACAGATCAAGAAAATACCCCTCTTTAGGGGGAGGAATCGTGGCTAAATCCTGTCAAAATAGGCGGGTAATTTTGATTTACGGCGGAAACGGACACGATTCAACAGCACTAAATCCGAAGAGTATGCAAGGTTATTCCGCATAAAAGGGCATTTAATGTTAATGAAAAAAATCCAATGTAAATTAATGTTGTGAAAACTTTTGTTAAAGTTGACAAAAGGTTAATGAAAGGAGTAAAAAGCCACCGCAACTGGCCTTCCACATCACCCAGGGACGCTTTTTTGCACGGCTATTTTTTTATTCCTCCCCGTGAAACGCTGTGGCGTTCATCTGCCAGTAAGAGCAGAGGGTTTTAGCGCTACACTTTTTTGGTTAAGCAATGCGTATGTCAACATCCACTGAAGTCATCGCTCATCATTGGGCATTCGCTATATTTCTCATCATCGCTATCGGCCTGTGCTGCCTGATGCTTATCGGCGGTTGGTACCTTGGCGGACGCGCGCGCGCGCGTAGCAAGAACACGCCGTTTGAATCCGGGATCGACTCCGTCGGTTCGGCTCGCTTACGTCTTTCTGCGAAGTTTTATCTGGTTGCCATGTTCTTCGTTATCTTCGACGTGGAAGCCCTGTATCTCTACGCATGGTCGACTTCTATCCGTGAAAGCGGCTGGGTCGGCTTTGTGGAAGCCGCAATTTTCATTTTAGTGCTACTGGCTGGTCTGGTTTACCTCGTTCGTATTGGCGCTCTGGACTGGACGCCTGCGCGCTCCCGTCGCACGCTGGTTAACCCGGAAACAGACAGTCCCACTAACCGTCATACGCAGTAAAAGCGAGGCAATAAGATGGATTATACGCTCACCCGCATCGATCCTAACGGTGAGAACGACCGTTACCCCCTGCAAAAACAGGAGATCGTAACCGACCCCCTGGAGCAAGAAGTCAACAAAAGCGTGTATATGGGGAAACTCGAACACGCTTTGCATGACATGGTGAACTGGGGCCGTAAGAACTCAATCTGGCCTTACAACTTTGGCCTTTCTTGCTGCTACGTGGAAATGGTGACGTCATTCACTGCGGTGCATGACGTTGCGCGTTTTGGTGCAGAAGTATTGCGTGCCTCCCCGCGTCAGGCTGACCTGATGGTGGTCGCGGGCACCTGCTTTACCAAAATGGCGCCGGTCATTCAGCGTCTTTATGACCAGATGCTGGAGCCGAAGTGGGTTATCTCGATGGGCGCATGCGCCAACTCCGGCGGTATGTACGATATTTACTCTGTCGTGCAGGGCGTGGATAAGTTTATTCCGGTTGATGTTTACATCCCGGGCTGTCCGCCGCGTCCGGAAGCGTATATGCAGGCGCTGATGCTGCTGCAGGAATCCATTGGTAAAGAACGTCGTCCGCTCTCTTGGGTGGTAGGCGATCAGGGCGTTTATCGCGCCAATATGCAGTCGGAACGCGAGCGTAAACGCGGCGAACGTATTGCAGTGACCAATCTGCGGACTCCGGACGAGATTTAACTTGCGCCTGCGGGCGGGATGAAAACTTCGCAAATCAATCTACTACAGCGCGAAGTCTCGCCGGCAGTCACCACGGACCTTTTGCAATGGTGAACAATATGACCGATTTAACCGCGCATGACGCCGCACCAGCCTGGCAAACCCGCGATCACCTTGATGACCCGGTGATCGGCGAACTGCGCAACCGTTTTGGGCCGGATGCCTTTACCGTTCAGCCAACCCGCACCGGCGTTCCGGTGGTTTGGGTGAAGCGTGAACAGCTGCTTGAGGTGGGTGATTTCCTGAAGAAGTTGCCGAAGCCTTACGTGATGCTGTTTGACCTGCACGGCATGGACGAACGTCTGCGCACGCACCGCGACGGTTTACCTGCCGCGGATTTTTCCGTTTTCTATCACCTGATTTCAATCGACCGCAATCGCGACATCATGCTCAAGGTCGCATTGTCTGAAAACGATCTGCATCTGCCGACCTTCACCAAACTGTTCCCGAACGCCAACTGGTATGAGCGTGAAACCTGGGAGATGTTTGGCGTGACCTTCGATGGTCACCCGAATCTGCGCCGCATCATGATGCCGCCGACCTGGGAAGGCCACCCGCTGCGTAAAGACTACCCGGCGCGC